>OGXW01001024.1_pt1 | contig 21306 bp, 19 predicted proteins | sample 1576341 | NCBI WGS metagenome assembly OGXW01 (sample SAMEA3541592, study PRJEB24748) | human gut metagenome | biome: human gut; feature: human-associated habitat; material: faeces | place: China | collected 2012
CATCATGAGCGAACGGACGATTGCCACACGCTGCTTCTGACCGCCGGAAAGCTGTGCCGGATAATTTTCCGCCTTTTCCTCCAGTCCGACGCGCTTGAGCAGCTCTACTGCCTTTTTCTTGGCATCTGCCTCGCTCATCAGCTTCTGCTTGACCGGTGCCAGCGTCAGGTTGTCCATGACATTCAAATGATTAAACAGATTGAAGTGCTGGAACACCATGCTCAGCTTCTGACGAATCTTGTTGATGTCGGTGCCCTTGTCCAAAATATCCGTGCCGTCAAAAATAATCTGACCGCCGGTCGGCTCTTCCAGACGGTTCAAGCAGCGCAAAAACGTACTCTTACCGGAACCGGACGGGCCAATGACAACAATGCACTCGCCCTTGTTGATCTCGCAGTCGATTTTCTTGAGAACTTCCAGTTCGCCGAAGCTTTTCTTTAAATTCTTAACGGTTATCACTCTGACGCAGTCTCCTTTCGATGGCAGCCAGACCAAAGGTCATCAGCTTAACCAGAATGTAGTAAATAATGGCAACCGCAATCAGCGGAAGGAATGCCTGATAGGTACGCGATACAATAAAGTCGCCTGCCTTGGTCAAATCGACAATCGCAACGTAACCGACGATGGAGGTTTCCTTGACCAGCGTAATCATTTCATTGCCCAGTGCCGGAATGACATTCTTGATTGCCTGCGGCAGAATGATGTACCGCATGGTCTCACCATAGGTGAAGCCCAGCGAACGGCCGCCTTCCATCTGGCCGTTATCCACTGCCAGAATGCCTGCACGAATGTTCTCTGCGACATATGCGCCGCTGTTGATGCCGAATGCCAAGATAGCTGCAACAACTGCATAGCGGCTGCGGAAGATAACCATGAACATAATCAGCAGCTGTACCATCGACGGCGTACCGCGCAGAATGTCAATATACACGCCCGCGATGCGTGACCAAATGGTCTTTTTCTTTCTGCGCACTTCGGTCAGCTTCATCAGTGCGATAATAAAGCCGAGCACGATACCGATGATGCCCGCACAGAACGAAATGCCAATCGTGACGCCGAGACCCTTGGCCATCAGCATATAGCCGTTAGTGTCTACAAATACATACTTAAGATTTTCTACAAAGCCCTTATTTGCCGCAGCATCATCCTGATTTTCGGTGTCTACGGTTGCGGCACTGCCGTTGATGTACTGGTCAACCAGCTGGTCAAATGTGCCGTCTTCCTTGATTTTCTTCAGGCCATCGTTAATCATTTGCAGGGTTTCCGTATCGCCCTTCTTGACTGCAATGGCATACTGCTCGGTGGATGTGTCATCCTCCATCATTTTGAGCGCGTCCTTGTTGTTGGCAACAAAGTTCTGCGCTGGATTCTGGTCAATGACAACGGCATCTACACCGCCGTTTTTCAGTGCAACGACAGCGTCTGTGCCCTTCTTAAAGCGCTGCACATCGGTCTTGCTGTCCGTGATGACATCGTTATCTTCGCCCGGCGTACACAGCAGGTCACCGGTCGTGCCTTCCTGTACACCGATTTTCTTGCCGTTCAAATCCGCCAGCTTGGTAATCGTGCTGTCCTTCTTGACGACAATGCACTGGGTTGCGGTATAGTAGCTGTCCGAGAAATCGACAGACTGGCGGCGATCCGGCGTGTCCGTCATACCTGCAATGACAGCGTCCAGACTGCCGGTAGCCAGCGAAGCCACCAGAGACTTAAACTCCATGTTGGTAATCTTGACGTTGAAGCCCTCTGCCTTGCCAATTGCCTTGATGACGGCCATGTCAAAGCCTTCCGGCTCGCCATCGTTGCCGATGTACTCAAACGGCGGGAACTCGGCATTGGTGCCGATATTCAGCGTCTTGCCGGTATTGTTTGCCGTCTCTTGTGTATCGCTGCCGCCGATATACTGGGCTACCAGCTTATCGAACGTGCCGTTTTCCTTGATTTTTTTGAGACCATCGTTGATTTTGTTCAGGGTTTCCGTGTCGCCCTTCTGCACAGCGATGGCATACTGCTCGGTAGACGTATCATCCTGCATCAATTTCAGGGTATCCGGATTCTTGGATACAAAGTTCTCTGCCGGATTCTGGTCAATGACAACGGCGTCGACACCGCCATTGTTCAGAGCTACCACTGCGTCCGTGCCCTTCTTGAAGCGCTGCACATCGGTCTTGCTGTCCGTGATAACCTCATTATCTTCGCCCGGCGTACACAGCAGGTCACCGGTCGTGCCCTCCTGTACGCCGATTTTCTTGCCATTCAAGTCCGCCAGCTTGGTGACATCGCTGTCCTTTTTGACAATGATGCACTGGGTCGCGGTATAATAGCTGTCCGAGAAATCGACAGACTTCTGACGGTCTTCTGTCACGGTCATGCCCGCGATAACGGCATCCAAGCTGCCTGTAGACAGCGAGGCTACCAGAGACTTGAACTCCATATTGGAGATCTTGACCTCAAATCCCTCTTCCTTGCCAATCGCCTTGATGACGGCCATGTCAAAGCCGTCCGGCTGTCCGTCATTGCCAATGTACTCGAACGGCGGGAACTCTGCGTTGGTGCCAACCGTCAGAACATCCGTTGCCTGTGCTTTGGACGCAGTCGGGAAGAATACGCCGCCAGCCACGAGCAGGCACGCCAGACACATTGCCAACAAACGCTTTACGCTCTTTTTCATGCTCTGCTGTTTCCTTTCTGATTCATATTTTTACTTCAAATAAATATAAAGAGGATGAGGCGAACGAATCGACAATCGTTTGTCCCATCCTCTCTAATGCATGGTGAATTATTCCACCGGAACGGTCCAGCCCATGTCATCCGGCTTGGTGCCCCACTGGATACCAGTCAGTGTATCGTACAGTCTCTGGGTAACGTCACCGATTTTGCCGTCGTTAATCTTGCAGACGTCATCCTCATACCGCAGCTCGCCTACCGGAGAGATAACCGCTGCAGTACCGGTGCCGAATACTTCCTCCAGCTTGCCTTCCTTAGAAGCCTTTACGATGTCAACGATCGGCAGACGCTCCTCGGATACGGTGTAGCCCCACTTCTCCAGCAGTGCGATGCAGGAACGGCGGGTAACGCCCGGCAGTACCGTGCCTACGCACGGAGCAGTATAGATGGTTCCATCAATCTTGAAGAAGCAGTTCATGGAACCAACTTCCTCTACATATTTATGCTCTACGCCATCCAGCCACAGGCTCTGTTCGTAGCCCAGCTCATGACCCTTAACCTGAGAGATCAGGGATGCAGCGTAGTTGCCGCCGCACTTGGTGAAGCCGGTGCCGCCCGGGCAAGCACGCGTGTACTCGTCCTCAACGAAGATTTTAACCGGATTGATGCCGGTGGAGTAGTATGCGCCAACCGGAGAGCAGATAATCATAAACTTATGGGTCTTAGAGGTACGAACACCCAGATGCGGCTCATCAGCGAAGATGAACGGACGAATGTACAGAGAGGTACCCGGCAGAGACGGAACCCAGTCCTCTTCTACCTTGACCAGCGCCTTGACTGCCTGAACAAAGTCCTCAACCGGCAGCTGCGGCAGGCACATGCGGGCATTGGTGTTCCACATACGCTCTGCGTTGCAGTCCGGACGGAACAGCTGAATCTTTCCTTCCGGCGTGCGGTATGCCTTCATGCCCTCAAAAGACTCCATGGCATAGTGCAGAACCATGGCGGCCGGATCCAGCTGAATCGGCTGATACGGCACAATGCGCGCGTCATGCCAGCCGATGCCCTCGGTGTGGTCAATAATCAGCATATGATCGGTATAGTAATTACCAAATCCCAGATTGTGCTGATCCGGCTTCGGCTTTTTATTCGTCGTCGGAGTAAATTTGATGTCTAACATAGTGTATTCACTCTTTTCCCGCCATACTAGCGAATTGTTTTGGAAATCGTATGAGCTTATTTTATATAACTTGTGTGCGTATTGCAAGAGCCTGACGCTATTTTTTTGCGTGAAACTCGATTTTTTCGCATGTTATGCAGGTTTCCTGTCCGTTTTTGCATCAATTCATGCATCATCTTGTTTGTGTGGGCAAATTGATTCTCCGTTTGGCATAAAAAGGCTGCATCCGAAGATGCAGCCTTTCGATTCAGGTTTCACAAAAGCCAAAGAATTAAGCCTTGCCGTCGCAGCCCAGAACATTAACGATCTTATGAGCTACCATGTCCTTAACAGCCTGACGAGCCGGCTTCAGGTACTGGCGCGGATCGAAATGATCCGGATGCTCAGCCATGTGCTTACGGATAGAAGCAGTCATAGCCAGACGGATGTCAGAGTCAATGTTGATCTTGCATACAGCCAGCTTAGCAGCCTTACGCAGCTGATCTTCCGGAATGCCGATAGCATCCGGCATCTTGCCGCCGTAGGTGTTTACGATCTTTACGAACTCCTGCGGAACGGAGGAAGAACCGTGCAGAACGATCGGGAAGCCCGGCAGACGCTTGATGCACTCTTCCAGTACGTCGAAACGCAGCGGAGGCGGAACCAGAATGCCGTCCTCGTTGCGAGTGCACTGCTCCGGAGTGAACTTGTATGCGCCATGGGAAGTACCGATAGCGATTGCCAGAGAGTCACAACCGGTGCGGGAAACGAATTCCTCTACTTCTTCCGGATGGGTGTAGCTCTCGTTGCCAGACTCAACAACAACTTCGTCCTCGACGCCAGCCAGAGTGCCCAGCTCAGCCTCGACAACTACGCCGTGGTCATGTGCGTACTCAACAACCTGCTTGGTCAGAGCGATGTTTTCCTCGAAAGACTTGGAGGAAGCGTCGATCATAACGGAGGTGAAGCCGCCGTCGATGCAGGACTTACAAACCTCGAAAGAGTCGCCGTGATCCAGATGCAGAGCGATCGGGATATCCGGGTTGTTGATAACTGCAGCCTCAACCATCTTTACCAGATAGGTGTGGTTTGCGTAAGCGCGAGCGCCCTTGGATACCTGCAGGATAACCGGAGCCTTCAGCTCGCCGGCAGCCTCCGTGATACCCTGAACGATCTCCATGTTGTTAACATTGAAAGCGCCAACTGCGTAACCGCCGTCATATGCCTTCTTGAACATCTCAGTAGTAGTTACAAGTGCCATTATTCATCTTCCTTTCAGAAATTTTCCGTGTGCAAACAGCCATAAACACACGAATTCCGTATAACGGTATTTTACCAGTCTTTTGCGCTAAAATCAAGTCGATTGTGTAAGTTTCGCAAATTTTATCCAAATCCTACCCAAAATGTATGCGCAGGTACTTTTGTCCGGCCACATGTAAAAAGAATTGATTTTCCTTGGAAAATATGGTATATTCAAATTACCATAAGAAACTGCGGCAAAACTGGGCTTTTTTTGTCCGGCGGAAACGAGACGCCGCCGTGTTTCTCTCGTGACAATTTAGGAGGTTTTTGAATTATGAGTGAACTGAAGGGTGCTATGATCATCGGCCAGTCCGGTGGTCCGACTTCTGTTATCAACGCAAGCGCATACGGCGCAATCAAGGCTGGTCTGGATTCTGATTCCATCACCACCGTTTACGGCGCTGCAAACGGCATTGTCGGCGTTCTGAACGACAAGCTGTATATCATGGACAAGGAAGATCCGGCTGAGCTGGAGCTGCTGAAGTACACCCCGTCTTCCGCACTGGGTTCCTGCCGCTACAAGATCGCTGATCCGGACGTAGACGACACCGATTACAAGCGCATCCTTGAGATCTTCAAGAAGTATGACGTTCGTTACTTCTTCTACAACGGCGGCAACGACTCCATGGATACTTGCAACAAGATCTCTAAGTACATGAAGAAGGTTGGCTACGACTGCCGCGTAATGGGTATTCCGAAGACCATCGACAACGACCTGTTCGGCACCGATCACTGCCCGGGCTTCGCTTCTGCTGCTAAGTATATCGCTACTTCTATCGCAGAAGTTTACCAGGATTCCCACGTATACGACAAGGGTCAGGTTTCCATCATCGAGATCATGGGCCGTCACGCAGGCTGGCTGGCAGGCGCTGCTTCCCTGGCTTCCGTTGCTGGCTATCCGGCTGACCTCGTATATCTCCCGGAAGTTGACTTCAACATGGACGAGTTCCTGGAAGACGTTTCCGCACTGTGGGAGAAGAACCACAATGTTATCGTAGCTGTATCTGAGGGTATCCACTACGCTGACGGTTCCTTCGTATCCGAGGCTAAGACCTCTGCTACCGACGGCTTCGGTCATGCTCAGCTGGGCGGCTTGGCTGCTATGCTGGCAGACGCTGTCAAGGAAAAGCTGGGCGTAAAGGTTCGCGGCATCGAGCTGTCCCTGCTGCAGCGTTGCGCTGCTCATTGCGCTTCCCAGACCGATATCGACGAGTCCTTCCTGGCTGGTCAGACTGCTGTTAACTCCGCAGTTGCCGGCGAGACCGACAAGATGGTTGCTTTCGAGTGCTCCCGTGAGAACGGCTACACCTGCAAGACCAAGCTGCTGAACCTGTCCAACGTAGCAAACTACGAGAAGAAGGTTCCGGTAGAATGGATCAACGAGCGCGGCAACAACGTATCCGACGAGTTCGTAAAGTACGCTCTGCCGCTGATTCAGGGCGAGACCCAGATGAAGAAGGAAAATGGCCTGCCGCGCTTCGCAAAGCTGGCTAAGATCGTAGCTGAGTAATTTTCTCTCATCTAGTATTGAACATATAGCTGCACCGGCAGATGCTTCGGCATCTGCCGGTTTTTTCATTGTGTTATTTCGACCACTTATTGCGTCTGCGCAACCACTTACGGTGTTTTTCGAGACGCCGCAGCTCCCATCTGGTATACTATAGCCAGCAACATAAGAAAGGAGGACACATGTATGAAAATCACTTTGCAGCCATCCGACAGCGAAGCGTTAGAGGTTATCATCCGCGGAAATCTCAGCGATCCGCAAATCCCGCAAATCATCGCCGCTCTGCATGCCGCCAAGGCAACCTCCTGCCTGTTTTTATATCAGAAAGACAAAGAATATCTGTGTCCTGTCAAAGATATTTCGTATTTTGAAGCTATGGACGGAAAAATCATTGCCTTTACCAAGCAGGGATGTATGGAGGCACGCAACAAATTATATGAGCTGGCGCAAACGCTGTATCACAGCGGGTTTGTTCAAATCAACAAAGGAACACTGCTCAATGTTCGGCAGGCGCAATCCGTGCAGTCAGAATTTTCCGGAAATTATATCGTCACCCTGCAAGACGGCAAGACGCGCCTGACGATTTCCCGCAAGTATTTCAAAGCCTTTCGTACTTATGTAGAAAAGGAGTTGTGACCCATGAAAAAATGGAATCCTATGAATGTATTCAGCTATTGCATGATCGGCGTTGGCTTTGCCGCCATCTCTGTGGCAATCGGAATGTACATCAATCTCGGCATGACCGAAATTCTGAAAAACTTCGTCGTTTGGATGATTGGCGGTGCCATCATCGGGCTGTTGTCTTTGATTTATGAAACAGAACAGTTATCCAACGTGAAAGCGACGTTGATTCACGCCCCGCTCACCTGCCTGATCGCGCTGATTTGTGGCTGGATTTGCGGCTATGGAGAGCATTCGGTTTCTCTGCTCATCGTCCGCATGCTTCCGACCATCGCAATCATTTACGTGGTCATCCATGCGATTTTATACCTGCTACACTGTGCATCCGTGCGCAGCATCAATCAAAAACTCAACAAATAAATTTCTTAGGACAGACACCAACTGTGCGTTTTCCGCTTATACTGCGGACAGAGGTGAGGTGTATGGTCTGCTGCTGGAGAGTCTTTGGTCTGGCTGCGGCGGCATTCGGGCTGGGCTTGCTGCTCGCACAGCTGCTTCCCGCCTGCCTGCTGCTGCCCATCGCAACGGTTTTGCTCATTGCTGCCGGCATTGTCGTACATTGGAACGCCTGAAAGGAGTCTGTCTGATGAAAGTCGTTGTTATCAAAAGTCCCAAACTGCTCGCCGGTATTTTGCGCGGAATTTTCGGCATAAAAAACACATCTGCCATGTAAGATGCTCTTGACTTTTTGACCTGTCATTTGATAAAATAAGCATACCGAGTAGCGAAAAGCGTAAATCCAGGTTTCTGGATTTACGCTTTTTTTGCGTTTTATTTTTTTAAGTGAGGTTTATCCGATGGAACAACACAAAAATATCAACAAAATGGGCACGATACCGGTTCAGCGCTTGATGCTGTCCATGGGAGTGCCGATGATTTTCTCCATGATGCTGCAGGCGTTTTATAATATCGTCGACAGCGCATTTGTCTCAAACATGGCACAGCACAGAGAAGCGGCATTGACTGCGCTCACGCTTGCCTTTCCAGTTCAAATGCTTCTGGTTGCCTTCAGTGTTGGCACCGGTGTCGGTGCCAATGCCCTGTTATCGCGCACCTTGGGGGAAGGAAATCGTGAAAAAGTCAACCGTGTTGCCGGAAATGCAGAATTTCTTTCTCTCATCATCTGTGCCGCGTCCATTGTATTCGGCATCATCGGTGTACGCGCCTATGTACAGTCCCAGAGCAACAATACGCTCGTCATTAACATGGCCATTTCTTATCTGCGCATCTGTTGCTGCATTCCATTTGGCATGGTGTTCTTCTCCTGCTTTGAGAAGCTGCTGCAGTCTACCGGCAAATCGCTGTTCTCCACCATCGCTCAGGTTGCCGGTGCAGTGACCAATATTATTTTGGACCCGATTTTGATTTACGGTCTGTTGGGCTGTCCGGCATTCGGTGTCCGTGGTGCTGCTTATGCAACAGTTATTGGTCAAATCGTTTCTTTTATTGTGGCATTTGCTTTCCATTTCACGGTCAACAAGGAAATCGTCAACGGACTGCATTACATGAAGCCATCCAAACGATTGATTCAGCAGATTTACACAATCGGCTTGCCAGCTATCATTGCACAGGCTTTGATGTCTGTCATGACATACGGTTTAAACTTAATTTTTGGTACTGTCAGCGAAAATGCAGTGACCGCCTACGGTCTGTACTACAAAATTCAGCAGTTTTTGTTATTTGCCGCCTTCGGTCTGCGCGATGCGATTACACCGATTGTCTCGTTCAACTTCGGTATGCGCGATAAACAGCGCGTCAATGCCGGTATCAAATATGGTATGCTGTACACCCTCATCATTATGTTGGTCGGTACTCTGGCATTGGAGCTATTTGCCTCCCCGCTTTCCTCAATATTCGGTCTGTCCGGCGAAACCGAGGAACTGTGCATCAGTGCCATCCGCATTATTTCTCTCAGCTTGATCTTCGCCGGAGCCAATGTTGCTTTTCAGGGTATTTTCCAGGCCCTGAAAAGCGGCATAGAATCGCTGGTCATTTCGCTGTGCCGCCAGCTGATTTTCGTTCTGCCGGTTGCTTGGATCTTTGCACGCATTGGTCTCAATATGGATATGCCATCTCTCGTTTGGTGGACATTCCTGCTTGCAGAAGTAATCTCTGTTGCAATTTCCTGCGTTCTGATGCGCCGCATTCGCCGCTCAAAAATCGCCTGTATCTGACAAAAAAGACGAATCTCACGAGAGATTCGTCTTTTTTTCCTGCATTCGCTGGCACAGCATCTCATACAGCTGTTCATGCTCCTGAATGACACAATCGACCTGTTCTCCGACCCAAATCAGGCCGGAATCTTCCGGATCAATAATCACAATATATCCAATGCCCGCACCGCGCGCCGCATAGGCACCCGCCACAGCATCCTCAATCACAATACAGTTTTCCGGATTCATATGCAGAGTTTTCGCCGCCGCACAATAAATATCCGGCGCCGGTTTTCCGCGAAAACTGCCGTCCGTACAGACGATATCTTCTCGACGGAACCAACGATTCAGCTCGAGCTTTTCATAATAAAAATCCACACTCGCCGGATTGGATGACGTCGCAATGGTAAACGGAATGTTGTACTTTTTGAGCAGATCCAAAACCTCCGGAATGCCGGCCGCCAGATGAAACAGCTCCGGATGCGTCAGACACAAATGCTTATACGCTTGTCTTTTATTTGAAATTAACGCTTGCTTCTCGTCCTTTGTCAGAGATTTTCCCCAAAAAATATCTACGGTTTCTGCACTGGATCTTCCGTTTGCTGTGCGCAAAAACGTATCAATCCCTATGCTTTTTCCAATGGTCTGCTCGGCAATCATATTCCACGCTTGATATTGCAGCGGCGTATCAAACAACATGGTCCCGTTGAAATCAAAAATAACCGCAAATGGCTGCATGTCAGATACCTCCTCTCAAACACACACCTTCTGGTTACAGTATACTACATGCACAGATTCCCTGTAAATAAATTTCTTGTCATACTTTTTGCGTCCGGAACATACCCCTATACCAGCAGCATCATTCAGGACTCTTGACGTAGGAGGAAGGCATATGGAACCGAAAAAAAGCACATTTGATATCAGCCGTCTGCTGCTGGACACCGTAAATACCTATGAAGAAACGGCGGATGCCATTGTTCCGGACACGTTTCCTGATCTTATGCGCATCGCCGCCGTGTTCGGAACCCCGCAGCTCAAAGACGATGTGCCGCAGTCTGGGCGCGTTTTTTTATCCGGCAGCATTCGCATGACGGTCTTTTATGTTCCGGAGGGCGGCGGCTTGCGAAAGCTGGACATCCCAGTCAGCTTTGCGCACATCGAAGAAGCGCAGGACATCAACGAGCACTGTCAATTGTTTGCCTCCTGTCAGATTGTGTCCGCTGATGCACGCATTATGAATTCGCGCAAATTGTCAGTGACGGCAACGCTGTGCATCTCCTGTCAGGTCTTTTGTCCGGAATCACTGACATTGACAACCGCATTTGATGATGCAGACGAATGTTTAGAAATCTTGTCTGCATCGCACCTCGTGACGCTTCCGGTCTGCGCCTGCCGCAAAGAGTTTACCCTGATGGATGATGTCAATCTTGCGGATTTTTCTCGATACAGCAGCATCGCCGTTCCGCGCGCCGAGCTGCGACTTTCCGATTGCCGGCTGATGAACGAGAAGGCAATCATCAAGGGAGATGCCGTCCTGCATCTGCTTGCGGAGACAACCGATGGTTTATTGGAAAACGCAGACTGCGTGCTGTCATTCACACAGATTGTAGAGGCAGAGGGCATGAAAGACGACGCACAGCTCTCGGTGCGCTTTGCCGTGCGCCATCTGGACGCAGAACTGCGCGATGACGGTCTCATCAGCGTCGGTCTCGGCGTCTCGGTGCTGCTCACGGCCTTTGAAACGCTGACCTTGCAGACCATCGAAGATGTCTATCATTTGCAGCATCCGGTGCAGATGGAAAGCCGTTCCATTCCGCTTTCCTCCTGCCGGCTGCTGCCGGAGTTGGGGTGCGAAGCCTCCGAAACGCTTTCGGTCGGCATGAAAATAGCGCAAATAGCCGATGTCACAGCGGTCACCGACCGCCTGATGCAGGAATCTTCTCCGCTCTGTCTGCGCATGATGGTATGTGTGCTGTACCGCGCCGAAGATGGCTGTTATTATTCGATTCACCGCGCGGTGCAAATGCCTCTGGATGTGCCGGCAGCGCCGGAAACCGTGCGCCTGCAAGCACTGCAATGCCGCGCTTCCGCCGCTGTCAGCGGGGAGGATTCCATCGTATTGTCTCTGAGCGGCCGCTGTTCTGTCTTGGTGCAGGAATCTCTGACCATCCGCGATTTGACCACGCTGACCGTTGACACAGAAGCATGCAGCCCGACCGCGCCAGTGTCTGTGATTTTGCGTTATATGGATGCCGGAGAACGGCTCTGGGACATCGCCAAGAGCTACCGCACAACCGTAGATGCCATCCGGCAAGCCAATCAGCTGACCGAGGATGTCATGAACACACAGGCACAAATGCTGCTCATTCCGGTCCGATAACCACGCGGAGGTGCTTATGGAACGTCAAAAACTATACGAAGATATCAGCCGCCGTACCGGCGGCACCATTTATATCGGCGTCGTCGGGCCGGTTCGAACCGGAAAATCCACCCTTATCAAGCGATTTATGGAAACGCTGGTCTTGCCCGGCATCGACAACGTGTATCGGCGCGAACGCGCCAAGGATGAATTGCCGCAATCAGGTTCCGGCCGAACCATCATGACCGCGGAGCCGAAATTTGTGCCGGAAGAAGCCGCAGAAATTGCGCTGGACGATGATGGGACATGCAAGATTCGACTGGTGGACTGCGTCGGCTATCTCATTGACGGCGCACTCGGGCAAACCGAGGAGGACACGCCGCGCATGGTCTCGACACCATGGAGCGACACCCCCATTCCCATGGCGCAGGCTGCCGAGCTGGGCACGCGAAAGGTCATTGCCGACCACTCCACCATTGGCCTTGTCGTGACAACCGACGGTACCGTAACGGATTTTCCGCGCGAAGCGTATCTGGACGCAGAGGATCGTGTGATTCGCGAGCTGAAAAGCCTGCACAAACCATTTCTCGTTCTGGTCAACTCGATGCAGCCGCAGGGCGCGGAAGCGCAGCATATTTGTCAGCAAATTTCCGATTCCTACGATGTCACCGCCATTGCCGCGGACTGCATGAACATCGATGCCGAGGAAATGGGCGCCGTGCTCAAGGCTGTGCTGTACGAATTTCCCGTGCGGGAGGTTGGCATTGTGCTGCCGCCGTGGGTCAACACGCTCCCAGCCGGTCATCGCGTCAAAGAGTCCGTTTACGACGGCATCCGCACGCAGGCACAGCGCATCGGCCGCATGCGGGACATGAAAGCGTGTGCACAGGCACTCGCGCAGACAGACTATGTGTCCGATGCGCAGGTTGTCTCGATGGAGCTGGGTACCGGCAGCGTCCAGTTGGAAATGCGCATCCCGCAGGAAATTTTTTATCAAATCGCAGGTGAACAGTCGGGACTGCCCATCCGTGGAGAGGCGGATCTCATTCCCCTGCTCACCAAGCTTGCCGCCATCCAAAAGGAATATCAGCGATTTGACGGCGCGCTGCAGCAGGTGCAGCAGACCGGTTACGGCATCGTCATGCCGACCATCGACGAACTCAAGCTGGATGAGCCGGAAATTGTGCGGCAGGGCGGCCGATACGGCGTGCGCTTAACCGCTTCCGCGCCCTCCATTCACATGATTCGCGCAGACATTCAAACCGAGGTTTCTCCCATTGTCGGTTCGGAAAAACAGTCCGCGGATCTTGTCGCTTATCTGATGTCAGAGTTTAACGGAGAGCCGGAACGCATTTGGCAGACCAATATTTTTGGCAAATCGCTCAATGAGCTGGTCAGCGAAGGCATGAACACCAAGCTCGCCCGCATGCCGGAGGACGCCCGCAGCAAGCTGCAGGAAACACTGGAGCGCATCATCAACGAGGGCTCCGGCGGCTTAATTTGTATTATTCTATAGGATAAGATTTTCATTCTATCGGAGTATTTTTCTACTCAAATATTTCTAAATATGATAAAATCTTTGTAAATATGCAAGTTTTTTTGCACTTTTGATTGACAATTCCACAAAAATCCCGTATACTAAACACATGCTAACAAGGGCGTTGCAGACATCATTCTGCAACGCTCTTTTTCTTTCAGCATACCGGAGTATGAGACGGAGCCACATGCCGCACCTCCTTTTTGCTGTATCGTCACACAGCGAAAGACCTTCGTATCACAATGCAAACGCTATTCCTCTATACACATCTTCAATCATCTTCACATTTGCGGAATGTTTGCTGTCTCATCTCTCTCAAACAACAAAAAAGCGCAGATCCGCAGATCTGCGCTTTTTTGTTGTATCTATCATTCCAAAATAGACGGAATATCCGACTGCGACTGCACATACCCGTACAATCGCTGAACATCCAAGACGGCAATCGTTTTTTCAAAATGAGAAATTATCTGCATCTGTTCCAGCTCTGCCATCGAGCGATACAGCGTCGCACGGCTGATATTGAGTCTGCGGGCAAGTCCCGCAAAGCCGTCTGTCAGCCGTACCAGTCCCTCTGTCTCATGCTGCAGCAAATACATGCCAAGTGCAATGCTCGGCGTCGGTGCCGTAAACTGCTGCAGCCGATTGAGCGAATGGTGCACCTGATTTGCCAGCATCGTCAGATAATTTTCTCGAATCTGTCTGTTTTCTTGGAGCAGTTCCCGCATCTGCTGGTGTGTCAGGAAGGTCAGCATGCTGTTTGTCTTTGCGCGAACACAGCACTCCACGACAGGTGTAACTTCCGAAAACAAATCTTCCATGCCAACGCACTCGCCGGGGCATATATTGTAATACAGGACACCGTGCAAATTGCAGATTTCAAGTTTTCCGGACAGCAAAAAGCCTACCGCCTCTTGTTCCCGCGTCACGCGGAGCACCTCGCCCTTGAACAAACTGTGCGGCATTACAATCTGCGCCAGCCCACGAAGGCTGTCTTTCTCACAGCCGACAAACAAGCTGGATTCCAAAAATTTGCTCTCCTGTTTTGCCGTCAGCGCCATATTCTGCCTCCTTGCCGTTTGTTCATCCCATACAAACTACTGCTAAAAAAATTATACCGCGTATCCCAGACATCGTCAACCAGATTTTTACAATCCGCAACACATCCGACCTCAAACCACCGCTTGACCGCGTCTCAAAAACGCAGTATGATGAATACATCGCATAGAATACGGGAGTCTTTTTTATGAAAATTATCGACGCACACATGCATTTCAGCAAGGCAATTCCGAGCTTTGCACCGATGGCCGAACGAGTCGGTCACTTGTACACGGAGGAGCATTTACAGGCAGAATTTGCCCGTTTAAATATCGAACGCGCCGTTGTCATGGGCAACGGCAGCATTCGTCCGGAATGCCATCAGTATCCGGACTTTCTGCGCTACTGCATTGGATTGGACAACAAAGTGATGGAAGCCCTGCCGGACGCACACATTCTTGACCTGCTGGAACAGAATCTACAGCGCGAAAGCTGTGTCGGCATCAAGCTGTATCCCGGTTACAACCACGTATATGTCGGAGATGCGCGCTTTTTCCCGTTGTATGAGTTGGCGGCGCAATATGACAAACCGGTTGCCATCCACACCGGCTCGACCGCCAACGGCATGGGATTTTTAAAGTACTGTCATCCGCTCACTGTCGATGAAGCCGCCGCACAGTTTCCCAAGACGCGGTTTGTCATGTGCCACTTCGGCAATCCATGGCTGCCGGACGCCGCCGCTGTGCTGGAGAAAAATGCCAATGTCTTTGCCGATTTGTCCGGTTTGCTTGAAGGATTGTTTGATTTGGATGAACTGTTTGAAGAAAACAGCGGATATTTTTCTCTGCTCCGCACGTGGCTGGGCTATGCAGGTGGATATGAAAAGGTCATGTACGGCACTGACTGGCCGCTCGTCAACATGGAACAGTATATTCACTTCATGCAGTGCTTGATTCCGGAAAAGCATCATGAGAAGGTCTTTTATCAGACCGCCAAGCACGTTTATCATCTGTAAGCAAGTTTCACATCGCACCGCCGAAAGGCGGTGTTTTTTTATTTTCCACAGGTCTGCAAGAAATTGATATTTACAAAGAATTTCTCCGTTGTATTATGGAGACATCTGAACACGAATGGAGGTGAAACAATGCCGGAAACCCACGGAACACCTTGTCCGGAGCTGAAAAAGCTGATGGAAATTGTCGAGAAGCATGAACAGCGTCTTGGACGCGGAAACATTGAATTTGCCGTGATTTCCACCAAGCTCAACATTATCATGGCGATTCTTGCCGCCGTCGGTGTCGCTGTCTGCGGTGCGGTCATATCTATAATACTATAAAGGAGGCGATCTCTGTGCGCAAACAGACCATCAGCTCGGATACCATTGCCCGCACGATTGTTCTTGTGCTGGCACTTGTCAATCAGATTTTAGCCATTGAGGGAAAATCCGCGATTTCTTTCGCAAACAGTGATATTTATCAGCTTGTCTCTCTTTGCTGGACCATCGGTGCGTCTATCGCCGCTTGGTGGAAAAACAACAGCTTCACCTGTCTTGCCTGTGAAGCGGACGAATGGCGCAAATGCCGGCAGCAAGACCGAAATCAACAGGCAGATGACGCGGAAAAGAAAGGGTGAACAGCATGTATGATGTCACATTTCAAACGGAAGCGCGGTATAAATCCGTCAAATACGGACAAGGAACGATTTATTCGTCCGCCTGCGGCCCTGCGAGCCTGTGCAACGCACTCAAAGTATTAGGCATCGCGTCAGTCAGTTTACCGACCATGTGCAAACTGGCGGTCAGCTGCGGTGCCCGTGTAACCGGCGGCACAGATATGCATCAATTGCTTCGCGCTGCCTCCAAAAAGTATGCGTTTGCTTATCGTACCACAAGCAAAAATGCAGAGCTGCTCGCGCATTTGAAATCCGGCGGCACAGCAATTTTACACGCCGGAACCGAATACAAGCTGTTCTCAACCAGCGGGCATTTTGTCTGTGCAGCCGCCGCCAAGGGCAGTACCATCACCGTACTCGACAGCTATTGGTACAGCAGCAAATACACGTCGAGCGCCATCCGCCGCAATTACGTTCACGTTGTAAACAAGGGCGTTGTGCAGACCAGCCTGACCCAGTGCGGCAAGGCGACGGCAGACCGAAGCCCGTCTTACTATCTTATCAGTAAAACAACGCAGAAAAGCGACAGCAAGAAAGAGGTAGAAGATATGACCGAAGCAGAAGTACGAAAGATTATCGCAGACGAAGCAACCAAGCAGGCGAAGCTGGCAGTGTCTGACTGGGCAAAGTCTGCATGGGCGAATGCAGTAGAAGCAAAGCTGCTGGACGATGACCGCCCGCAGGCAGCCGTAACCAGACAGGAGCTTGCCGCAGAGCTTGTAAAACTCGGCTTTGCTGGCAGAGCAGACGCGCCGTCCGGCTGGGCGAAGGTAGCTTGGGAAGCGGTCGAGCAGGCAGGCATCATGTCCAGCGATCCGCACAACTATGTGACCCGCGAGATGCTGGCGCAGGTGTTGGTAAACGCCGGTGTTGTTGCGGGAGTGAAGGATAAGGAGTAAGTTTATTGCCGATGTCGGCAAACGTAGAAAGACCTAGGGCAATCACCCTAGGTCTTTTTTGATGCTCGCAATTTTATGATAAATGTGTTATAGTAACATTAAAGTTAGCAGTGCTTTTGAAAAAACATGTGGCAAACATGTGGCAAATATTAAACGCAGACTTGCGGAAAACTCCCGAATTTCGGTGCATTTGAACATTTTTGTCTTTTGCTTGACGTGCGGAAGGTCAGCGGTTCGAGACCGTTAGTGTCCACCAAAACGAATCCCCTAGAATCTGCGCGGTTCTAGGGGATTTCTGCTATTGTAAACATCATTTGACAACGAACCAGAGATTGCCGAAATTGACATAGATTCTGGAATTCCAAACGCTTGTTATGGACTGATGGAATCTGAGATTTCTGACATAGAAGAATTGAAAGACTGATTGCATGACATGCGGCACAGCGACATATAGTTTTGAAAGAAACTTTGGGGGATGCAGCTATGTGGCGAAAGAAACGTGTGATTTTTGCAGCGATTATAGTGCTGGCTGTTTTATCTGTCGTTTTTCCGTATTACAATCAAACCATGCTTTTTCTTGCGTTTGCACCGCATCATAATCAAAATACGTTGGTGCTGGATGCCGGACATGGCGGCATAGACGGCGGCGCGGTGGCAGAGGATGGGACGGCAGAACAAGATATCAATCTGGCAATTGTTCAGAAATGTCAGGCATTGGCAGAGTTTTTCGGCATTCGTACCGTTTTGACGCGTACAGACCGGAATTCGTTGCAGTATGATCCGAACCAGACGGTGCGGCACAACAAAATACAAGACATTCATGCGCGGGAAACACGCACCAATCAAACGCAAAACCCTATTTTTATATCCGTGCATCTCAATAAATTTTCAGACAGCCGCTACACAGGGGCACAAACCTTTTGGTCAAAGAACAATCCGGAGGGGCAGCTGCTGGCGCAGTCGATACAAGAGCAATTGACAAACGGCCTGCATCCGGAAAAACAGCGGACGGCAAAGCAGGCGCCGGACAGTGTATATTTGATGAAGCATTTGACGTGTCCGGCGATGATTGTAGAGTGCGGATTTTTGTCTAATAGAGAAGAAACCGAACGGTTAAAGCAAGACGGTTATCAGAAAAAGCTATCTGTTTGTGTGATAAACGGATATTTGAACTATTTAGAAGGATAAGCAATTTATGAAACAAAAAACAGTGTTTTTATGCAATGAATGCGGCTATGAAAGCCCAAAATGGTATGGAAAATGTCCGTCCTGCGGTGCTTGGAATTCCATGGATGAATTCAAAGAGGCAAAGGCAGCCGCTGCGCCGCGCGGGGTGCTGCCTAAGACCGAGAGAAAACGCAATCGGCCGCTGGAAATCGGAAAAATTGAAACCAACGAAGAAACGCGCTTTCGCACTGGCATCTCAGAATTGGATCGTGTGCTGGGCGGCGGCGCAGTGCATGGCAGCTTTGTGTTGGTCGGCGGCGAACCGGGCATTGGAAAATCTACACTGCTGCTGCAAATGTGTCAGGAGATGAGCCGGCAGGCAAAAATTTTATATGTATCCGGCGAGGAATCTTTGCGGCAAATTCGTCTGCGTGCCGATCGGCTGCATATTTCCTCTCCGGAATTGTTTGTGCTGGCAGAGACGGACTTGGAAGAAATTTTGGCAGAGACAGAGCTGCTCCTGCCGGATGTTCTGATTGTGGATTCCATTCAGACCATTTATAAATCGGACTTGAACAGTGCGCCGGGCAACACCACGCAGATCAAAGAATGTGCGATGACGCTCATGCAGTATGCCAAGCGGCATAATGTCACGATTTTCATTGTCGGTCATGTCAACAAAGAAGGCACGCTGGCGGGACCGAAAATTTTAGAGCACATGGTGGATTGTGTGCTGTATTTTGAAGGAGAAAAGCAGGTCTCTTTTCGCTGTCTGCGCGCTGCGAAAAATCGCTTTGGTTCGACCAATGAAATTGGTGTATTTGAAATGAGCGACTGCGGCTTAGTCGAAGTACCGAATCCGTCCGCCGCGATGCTTTCCGGTCATCCCACAGACGCCTCCGGCAACTGCATTGCCTGTACGATGGAGGGCAGCCGGCCGATTCTGGCGGAAATTCAGGCACTCGTGACAAAAACAGCGTATGGCACGCCGCGCCGCATGTCTGCGGGTGTAGACTATCATCGGATGGTGCTGCTGCTTGCTATTTTGGAAAAGCGGGTGGGGCTGTATTTGTCATCCAGCGATGCCTATATCAATGTCATCGGCGGGATGCGTCTGGACGAGCCTGCGATTGATTTGCCGATTGCGCTGGCGGTTGCGTCGAGTTATCGGGATCAGCCGCTTCCGGAAGGTGTGATGTCGTTTGGAGAAGTTGGTCTGACCGGAGAACTGCGGGCAGTTACTGCAGTGAGCCAGCGCATCCACGAGGCAATTCGTCTGGGCTTTACGACTTGCATCATGCCGAAACAGGACATTGGGCGCATGGAGATTCCCAAAACCTTCCGCATTGTACAGACGGAGAATATCGCACAGGCGATTGGTACGGCATTTGGCAGGAATTAAAGATACTGTGGGCATCAAGGCGGTGAAAACATGCAGGAACGATTGGATATTTATAATGAAGCTTGGCAGCGCATAGGCACAGCGCCGCGCGATGAAGTGCATGCAAAAGGACTGCTGCACCGTGTCGTGCACTGCTGGATTTTGGAAAATCAGCAGCCGGTGTTCTGGTTCCAGCAGCGGGCGCACACAAAAAAGGATTTTCCAGATTGTTTTGACTTGGCGTGCGGCGGGCACGTCGATGCCGGAGAGACGCCGCAGCAGGCAATGCTGCGCGAGCTTGGAGAGGAAATTGGGCTGCATGTGACAGAAAAAGACCTGATTCCCCTCGGTGCGTACCGCGCGCCGGATTTTCACATGCCGGGGTACTATGATCGAGAAATGTCATATGTGTTCATGATTCGAGTGGATGAACCGGCGTTTGAGCTGGGCGATGAAGTGCAGCGCATGGTGCGTGTTCGTGCGGAGAATTTTTATCAAATGGAGGTAAATGGACGAGAAACCATACCCATTGAGATGGAAAATGCAAAACACATTTCCGTAAGCCGAACGCGCTGGTGCTGTCATGACGGAGAGTTCCAAGCGATGGTTTTGCCATATTTGAGCAAAAAAAATTCTGATATTTTTTCAGTGGAAGATTGACAAAATCGCTGTTTTTAGTATAATAAACGGAGTGAGTAAAGTTAGCAGTCGCGCAGACCGTGCCGAAAGGCCCTTCTGTGAGGAAAGTCCGGGCTGCGCAGGGCAGGATAACGGATAACGTCCGCCGGAGGCGACTCTAGGAAAAGTGCAACAGAAATATACCGCCGCGGCCTCGGCTGCGGTAAGGGTGGAAAGGCGAGGTAAGAGCTCACCAGTTCCATAGGTAACTATGGAACTCTGTAAACTCTATCCGCAGCAACACCGTGGAGGGACACATAGGATTTGCCCGATCCGTCCCGAGGAGGTGGCTTGAGGCGTATGGCAACATACGTCCAAGATAGATGGCTGCTCCAATGACAGAACCCGGCTTACTCTTTGCTCACTCTTTTTAGATTGAATGCAGGATAATTACCGCCCGCAGGGGCGGTTTTCCTGACATGGAATAAAAATCCCGACAGGGTAATAAAATGGGTGCTTCGCTTGGATTTGAGAGAGATCGGCGGCGAAACATGTTGGAGGTTCGAGAAATGAGTGCATATGATCGCTTTTTGGAAACCATGAGTGGCAAACATGTCACCGTCATTGGCATCGGGGTCAGCAACACGCCGCTGATTAGTCTGCTGCTGGAAGCCGGCGCGCATGTCACAGTACATGATCGGAAAACGACAGAAGAACTGGGAGAAATTTATGAAGGACTGCACGACATCGGCGTAGAATTCTCCGTTGGCAGTGAGTACCTGAACAATTTGTCCGGAGATTATATTTTCCGCACACCGGGCATGCATCCGAACCAGCCGGCACTGGTAAAGGCGCGGGAACAGGGAAGCATTATCACCAGCGAGATGGAAGTGTTCATGCAGGTTTGCCCGTGCCCGATTCTGGCGATCACCGGTTCTGACGGCAAGACAACCACGACGACACTGACCTGTGAGATTCTCAAAAGAGCGGGTTATACCTGCCATTTGGGCGGCAATATCGGTCATCCGCTGCTGGCAGACGTGCCGTTTATCAATGAAAATGATTTTGCGGTTGTGGAACTGTCCTCGTTCCAGCTGATGGATATGACTTGTTCTCCGGCGGCTGCGCTGGTCACCAATGTCACGCCGAACCATCTGGATATCCACAAGG
>OGXW01001028.1_pt1 | contig 21276 bp, 16 predicted proteins | sample 1576341 | NCBI WGS metagenome assembly OGXW01 (sample SAMEA3541592, study PRJEB24748) | human gut metagenome | biome: human gut; feature: human-associated habitat; material: faeces | place: China | collected 2012
GTGTGCGGCAATGACCCGATACTCTCAGCCGCGGCGATAGACCCCGCTGCGGGCATGGAGCAGCGTTTGAGGGAGGCTGAGCGCATCGGTTTTGAGCGCGCCGTTGTGCCCAAACACAGCCTGTCGTAACGGCGCGACCGCGGATATGCGTCTGCGCCACCGAGTCGATCGCCGAATTGGGAATACGTTCGAGCATAGAGTCGGAGGCGTCGGCAAGCGACTCATTGATGCGGTCGGCAAGGTCGGCACGCACACGCTCAAGCTGATCGGACAGGCGGCGCCAGCTGGCCAACGAGCACACCGCATCGACCATCATCGCGACCGCGACGATAAAGGCGGACAGCCGCACAATCAGCACCGGCAGATGGCCAAGCAGCCCCAGCAATGCCGGCTCCACTAAACGGCAAATACACAACGCACCCAAGCCAAACGCGCAGGCCCAGTACAGGCAGATGCGTCCGTGCAGGTTAAACGGCAGATGCGAGTAATCCCAAAACCGGGCACCCGTCGTTTTTTCCAACAGCACGCCCACACTATATTCGATCACGCTGCATACGAGCGCGGCAGCGACAAACTGGCTCGAGGCGTCTGGGATTCCACGCAGCAGCAACCAGCACGCGATGCCGCCCGCACCGTAGATGGGACAACACGGCCCTAGCAAAAAGCCGCTGTTGGCAAAGCGTCCGTGGTTGAGCATGGCGCAGACTGTCGACTCCCATACCCAGCCGCAAAAACCGTAGAAGGCAAACGAGAGTACCAGCGCCGAGAGCGGACAGGCGGCAAGCGTCGCGCCGTCAAATGCCATGTCGATCGCGGTTCCCACCGTCTACCCTCTCCTCTTTTCGTTCGATTCGCTGCTCACGTCATCGTCCGCCCTGTCTTTGCGCGGCAGACGGCCGGCAATCGTCTCGCGCAGCGCGCACCATTTATCCGCCAGGCACACAATCCATGCCTCGCGACACGTCGGCGGCACCGGTACCAGCGGAAACATATGGCGCGCGATGATATTCCGCTCGCGCGACGTCAGCTCAAAATCCTCTTCGGCACGCGCCAGGGCAAAAAACGGATGCCGAAAGCCATGCAGTCGATGGCTTGGGTCGGGATCGTGCCAGTCATAGAGAAAGTAATCGTGCAGCAGGGCCCCGCGCAGCAGCGACAAGCGGTCGACGGAGATACCGACGCGGCCCAGGCGCTCGGCAAAGGACAGACTTGCCCGCGCCACCGAGGTCACATGCGTATACACCGTCACATCGCCATGCTGGATAAACTCGCGCGTCAGGTCCAGACGGCCCGCCTGTGCCAGTTGACGGGCAGCATGGTCTACTTCGCACGCGATTTTCTCGGCACGAACGGTATCGGACATGCGGCCTCCTTCCGGCGGCGCTCGGCGGCAAGCCACAGCCTGCACGCAATGAATAAAATCATCATGGAACTTATCAGTATGGCATCGGACAAAACGTTTTGCCCCACCAGTTGGCGAATTACCGCGCCGCCGTCACATATCAAACGCCAAAATGTGCGAGACTGTCTTGTGCAATTGTGCCGGCCGAGGGAGTGCCGGCGCACGATTCGCATGGAGTAACCCACAACGATGCTGCTTACGCAAACGACAACGCCCGAGGACGTCAAGGCTCTCGATCGCGCCGAGCTTCCGCTGCTCTGCGGCGAGATCCGCCACGCCATCCTCGAAAGCTCCGCCGCCGTCGGCGGGCACGTTGCCCCCAACCTGGGCGTCGTTGAGCTTACGGTTGCGCTTCATCGCGTGTTTAACTCCCCCACCGACAAAATTGTCTTTGACGTGTCGCACCAGACCTATGCCCACAAGGCGCTGACTGGGCGCGCGTACACTTATATCGACCCGGCACGCTACGGCGAGGCCTCTGGCTTTGCCAATCCCGACGAGTCCGAGCACGACCTGTTCGCCATGGGCCACACCTCCACATCGGTGAGCCTGGGCTGCGGCCTGGCGCACGCTCGTGACCTGGCGGGTGATGCGTACAACGTCATCACCATCATTGGCGACGGTTCGCTTTCGGGCGGTCTGGCGTTTGAGGGCTTTAACAATGCCGCCGAGCTCGACAGCAACCTGATCATCATCGTCAACGATAACGACCAGTCCATTGCCGAGAACCATGGCGGCCTGTATCGCAATCTGGCCGAGCTGCGCGCCAGCAACGGCACCTGTGAGCGCAACGTTTTCCGCGCGATGGGGCTCGACTACCGCTATCTGGACGCCGGTAACGATGTGTTGGCCCTAGTCGACGTGCTGCAGGAACTGCGCGATATCGATCATCCCATCGTGCTGCACGTCTCCACCGCGAAGGGCAAGGGCTTTGAGCCGGCCCAGAGCGACCCCGAGCGCTGGCATCATGTAGGCCCGTTTGACATGGCGACTGGGCGCAAGCTCTGCCCGGGCCATCCGAGCGAGCCTGCGCCGCGCACCTATGCCGACATTACGGGCGAGGCCCTGAGCGCTGCCATAGAGCGCGATCCGCAGGTCGTGGGCATCACGGCCGCAACGCCCTATATCATGGGCTTTACACCAGAGCTTCGCGCCGCAGCCGGCAAACAGTTCGTCGATGTGGGCATTGCCGAGGAGCATGCCGTGACCTTTGCCACCGCGCTTGCGCGCTCGGGCGCCAAGCCGGTCTTTGGTGTGTACGGCACGTTTTTGCAGCGTGCCTACGACGAACTGTGGCACGACCTGTGCCTCAACGACGCCCCCGCAACCATCCTGGTATTTGGCGCGTCGATCTTTGGCACCACATCCGAGACGCATCTCTCGTTCTTTGATATTTCCATGCTGGGCGGTCTTCCCAACATGCACTACTTGGCGCCGGCCTGCATGGAGGAATATCTGTCCATGCTGAGCTGGTCGCTCGACCACCGCGAGCATCCCGTAGCAATCCGTGTACCGGGCATTGGCCTGGTAAGCCGCCCCGACCTGGCGCCTGCCGAAGACACCGACTACAGCGCCGTTCGCTACAACGTGGTGCGCCAGGGCCGCGACGTGGCCGTGCTCGCGCTCGGCGATTTCTTTGAGCTGGGCGAGCGCGTGGCAAATCGCTTGGCTGCCGAGTGCGGCATCGAGGCCACGCTCGTCAACCCTCGCTTTGCAACCGAGCTTGACCGCGAGTTCCTCGACAGCCTTGCCGCCGAGCATCGCGTTGTCGTCACCCTCGAGGACGGCATCTTGGACGGCGGTTGGGGCGAACGCGTCGCGTGCTACTTGGCCTGCACGCCCGTGCGCACGCGCACCTTCGGCATCGCCAAGGGCTTCCCCGACCGCTACGACCCCAACGAGCTGCTCGCTCAGAACGGCATGACGGTCGAGAACATGGCCGCCGAGGCCGTAAGGCTACTCAACGAGTAAAAAACCTCCGCAAGGGAGCACCCATGCGGAGGTTTTTGTTTTCACAGCTCAATTATCTCAATCTGTAACATCTATGGCCCGAATTCCCGTCTAACTGTTACAGATCTAGAAAAGACGTCTTAGTCCCTGACCTTTGTCTCAATCTGTAACAGATAGAGACCTTCTGGCCGTCCAGATGTTACAGATTGAGACATTCGAATCCCATTAAGGAGATAATCTCAATCTGTAACAGCTAGAACCCATTTCCTCGTCTACCTGTTACAGATTGAGACAAAGCAGCGAGGCAGGCCACCACATCTGCAAGAACCACCACAAAGGTGCCTGTCCCTTTTTGGTAGGAAGAATTACCCATAAGGTAAGTATGTTTCTGAGTTATTTCGTGTTGACCCATCTGAGCGGGATAGGGTATAACTCTACTCAACCGCTAGGGATTTTATTGAGAAAGGTGTTCTACCATGAGCAAGAACCTCTCCCAGCAGGTCGTTCTCGACCGCCGCGGCTTTGTCGCCGCCACCTTCGCAACCGTCGCCGGCCTTGGTCTTGCCGGCTGCTCTGACACCAGCGCCGAGGCTGACAAGGGTTCCGCCGCTGGCTCCTCCAAGAGCTCCGAAGATACCGAGGCTTCCACCATACTCGATGCCAAGGCATTCGACAAACTCGTCGACAACGGCCCCAAGGCCGATGACGACGCCATCGCCGCCAGCACCTGGGCCACGGCCGTCAAAGACGCCGGTGTCTTTAAGATCGGTGGCGTTCAGACCTCCACACTTTTCTCCCTCCTCAACGAGAAAGACGGTCAGACCCGCGGCTTCGATGCCGGTATCGCACAGCTCCTGTCCAACTACATTCTGGGCGAGAACAAGGTCGAGATCACGCAGGTGACCTCGGACACGCGCGAGTCCGTCCTGCAGAACGGCCAGGTCGACGCCGTCTTTGCCACCTACACCATCACTGACGAGCGCAAGAAGCTCGTCTCCTTTGCCGGTCCCTATTACTACACGCAGCAGGCCATCCTGGTGCTCGCCGATAACGACGACATCAAGAGCGTCGACGACCTGGCCGACAAGAACGTCGCCGTCCAGTCCGGCTCCAACGGCCCCGCCATCCTGGAGGAGTTCGCTCCCAAGGCCAGCCAGCAGGAGTTCAAGACCGACGAGGAGGCCCGCCAGGCACTCCAGCAGGGCCGCGTTGACGCCTACGTCATCGATAACAACATGCAGCAGAGCGCCCTGGTCCGCGAGCCCGGTAAGTACAAGATCGCCGGCAAGCCCTTCGGCAGCAAGGAGCCCTATGGCATCGGCCTGCCGCTCGATTCCGACGGCGTCGCCTTTGTCAACGACTTCCTTAAGAAGATCGAGGATGACGGCACCTGGACCGAGCTGTGGCAGATCTGCATTGGCGACCGTACGGGCGACACCAATGTTCCCGAGCTGCCCGAGATCGGCGCCTAGGCAGCGAGCCTAGTAACGGCCGCTACGAAACCATACGGAAACGCACGATGCGCTTTATTGCGCTAAACTGTTTCCTCACTGAGTTGTCGGGGCTTCCGTACACACGGGAGCCCCTTTCCTTACCGGCGGGAGGTCCGCATGAGTCTCTCCGAGCTCTGGTCGCTCTATGGCCAGAACTATATCGACGCGCTGCTAGCAACCTGGGGCATGACGCTTGAGTCGTTTGCCATCGCCATGGTGCTGGCCGTCGCCGTCACCGTGATGCGCGTGTCGCCGCTCAAGCCGCTGCGCGTCTTTGGCGACCTGTATGTCCAGGTCTTCCGTAACATCCCCGGCATCGCGCTGCTCATTATCGTCGTCTATGCGCTGCCCCCGCTCAAGGTCGTCCTGCCCTACCGCACCTGCGTCATCGTCGCCACGGTCCTTTTGGGCTCGGCCTTTGGCTCCGAGAACTTTATGAGCGGCATCAACACCGTCGGTGTCGGCCAGGTGGAAGCCGCCCGCTCGCTGGGCATGAGCTTCAGCCGTATCCTCGCCAAAATCGTGATTCCGCAGGCGCTGCGCTCGAGCGTGCTGCCCATGACCAACCTCTTTATCGCCGTCATGCTCACCACCGCGCTCGGCAGTCAGGTGCCGCTTAAACCGCAGGAGCTCACCGGCGTGGTGAGCTACATCAACACGCGCTCGCTCGGCGGCGTCGCCGCGTTCTTTATCTCGGCGCTCGGCTACCTGGGCACGGCCTTTGTGGTGAGCCACATTGGCAACTATATCGATAAGAAGGTGAGGATCCTCCAATGAGCAAGCACTCCACCTCCGCGCTCACCATGCGCGATGCGCTCTACGAGGCTCCCGGCCCCAAGATGCGCGCCAAGATTCGCGTCGGCACCGCCATCTCACTTGTTGTCGTGGCAGCGCTCATCGCTCTGGTACTGCAGCGCTTTTATGTGACCGGCCAGCTTTCGGTCCATTACTGGTACTTCTTTACGCACCTCACCACCTGGAAGTTCCTGCTTGCCGGTTTTGAGGGCACGGTTAAGGTCGCGCTCACCGCCGGCGCCATCGCGCTGGTACTGGGCTTAGCCCTTATGCTCGGCCGTACCAGCGACATCAAGCCGCTGCAGCTGGTCTGCCGCGTGCTCACCGATTTCTTCCGTGGCGTGCCGAGCCTGCTGTTCATCTACTTCTTCTTTTTGGTGCTGCCTCAGTACAAGATTTCACTGCCGTCGTTTTGGATGCTCACGCTTCCCGTCGCGCTCGCTGCAGCCGGCGTACTTGCCGAGATCTTCCGCGCCGGCGTCAACGCCGTGCCGCGTGGTCAGGTCGAGGCAGCCCAGGCGCTCGGTCTCTCCAAGGCCAAAATCACCTTTAAAATCGTATTGCCCCAGGCGATTCGGTTTATCATTCCGTCGTTGATTTCGCAGCTCGTGGTCGTAGTCAAAGACACCACCGTCGCCTATGTGGTGAGCTACCCCGACCTCATGCAAAATGCCCGCGTGCTCATTACCAACTACGACGCCCTCGTGTCGGTCTACCTGGTTATCGCGGTCATCTACATCCTCATCAACGTCGCGATCAACAAGGCCGCTGTCTACGTTTCGCACAAGACCGGCGCGACGATCATCCGCTAACGCTTTTACCATTTCGAGTCATAAGGAGCCGAGCACCATGGCACAGAGCACCTCTTCCACCGGCAATCAGCCGCTGATCGAGCTCAGGCACGTCGATAAGCACTACGGCGACCTGCACGTTCTCAACGACATCAATCTCTCGGTCGACCGCGGCGAAGTCGTCGTGGTGATCGGCCCCTCGGGCTCGGGCAAGTCGACCATGTGCCGCACCATCAATCGCCTGGAAACCATCGACTCGGGCGAGATCCTCATCGAGGGCGAGCCCTTGCCGCAGGAAGGCAAAGACCTTGCCCGCATGCGTGCCGAGCTGGGCATGGTGTTCCAACAGTTCAACCTGTTTGCACATATGACGGTACTGCAGAACGTCATGCTGGGACCGGTCGATGTGCTGGGCGTATCCAAGGAGGAGGCTCGTGAGCGCGCCATGGACCTGCTGAGCCGCGTGGGCGTGGCCGAGCAGGCCGACAAGGTACCCGCACAGCTTTCGGGCGGCCAGCAGCAGCGCGTGGCCATCGCCCGTTCTCTTGCCATGCAGCCCAAGGCCATGCTCTTCGATGAGCCCACGAGTGCCCTTGACCCCGAGATGATCAATGAGGTGCTCGAGGTCATGGTGCGCTTGGCGCAGCAGGGCATGACGATGATCGTCATTACGCACGAGATGAACTTTGCCCGCCGCGTGGCCGACCGTGTCGTGTTTATGGCCGATGGCCAGATCGTGGAAACCGGCACGCCCGATGAGTTCTTCGACCATCCCCAGACCAAGCGCGCCCAGGACTTCCTCAACTCCATCAAGGACCACTAACCAGCCACCCCGTGGGACAAATCCATCGGAAGTGTTGTCCCACGTCTCTCATGCGCCCTGTCACCTTTAGATTCGAAAGCAACACCTATGATCGGAACTCGCAGTTCATCGCCCTACACCCCACATGTCGACGTCGCCCCCGCCGACCGCCCACTCATCCTCGTTGCGCCGCGTTGGGAAGAGGCAAAGCCGTTTTTAAGCGAGACGCTCTCCCCCAACGAGGAGATTGCCAGCGTCTTTGTCGATGCCATCCTTGCCGCCGGCGGCCTGCCGCTGCAGATGTCCATCACCGAGGACATTGAGGTCATCCGCCATTACGTCGATATCGCCGACGGTATCGCTATTCCCGGCGGCCCGGATGTCAACCCCAAACGCTGGGGCGATGATCGACCCTACGACCCCACCCTCTGCTGCGAGATCCGCGATTGCTTTGAGTTTAAGCTGGTCGGCGAGGTGCTCCGCGCCAAAAAGCCGCTCTTTACCACCTGCCGTGGCACGCAGTTGCTCAACGTCGCCACTGGCGGCACCCTGTGCATGGACGTGCCGAGCCTGGGCGCTCGCGAGGGCCGCACGCAGTGGCGCCATACCCACGTGCTCAACGACCCCGTGCATCCCGTCGAGGTCGTGCCGGGCTCGCTGCTCGACCGCGCGCTTGGCGGCCACAGACTGATCCAGACCAACTCAGCACATCACTGCTGCGTCGATCGTCTGGGTAAAAGCACGCGCTTGGTCGCCAAGGCAACCGACGGTATTCCCGAGTGCATCGAGGTCGAAGGCCAACCATTCTGTCTAGGCGTGCAATGGCATCCCGAGTACACGTGGAAGACGCTCGAAACCGACTTTAACCTGTGGAAGTCGTTTGTCGAGGCGGCGGCAAAGGTAAAGCAGGCCCGCTAGCTCGCGAACCACTCAGGTTAAAGCCTCCTAAGCCGGGGGGGCGGACACCAGCTACGGTGCCCGCCCCCCTGTATTTGATATGCTCGGTATGATTATCCCTCACAAACAATCAGAGAAATCTCGACCGCAATCGGTCGACAGTAAAGCAAATGATAAAAACGCTTGCTACGTTTATGAGGCAGTCAATTAAAATCGAGATGCATTGACCATTCCCCAACGGGGTCACGCCGCAAATCCACATGAGCATCGAGGCTGGAAGCGGAAGCATGGAATTGACCCCGATCTGTATGTAGATCGCTACGACGTTGACAAGCAACAGCATGCCAATCGGACCGAAGCCGGACCCAAAATAGGAAACAACGATTACGCAAGAAACCACGTATGCAAGGCAGGCAGCGGCAGCAAGAACAAGTCGATAGCAAAATACATGCAGGTTGAAATACTGCTGAGCATCCGAAACGATTGCGCAGTTAAGACAGTACAAAACGACACTCGACAGGACAAACGCGCCCAAAAGGGCAAAAGAAGATAGCACCACTCGCGCAACGATAGCGCACACACGCTTCCCTCCCCGAGCCTCCGACAACCCCCACGGTTCCTCGACAAAGCCCGAACTGACAAAGCGCGGCACAATGCAAGCCGCGATGAATGGAAAGAACAATGCATGGGCCAACGGGGCTACGTTGAACAGCAGACCGCGAAAAACCTCTGCATTGCCAAATAGAAGGACATCCTCCGCCGATAGCCGAAGCGTCGGGTCTGGGAAAAAACCCAAGAAACTGTTCTCACGGAGGCTACAGAACCACATCGGGAAAGAATTAAGCTGCAATATCACCATGTACGCATAAATTACCAGGATTAAGGCGTACGCCCATTTGCTCACATGCTTCAATTCTGACTGGAGAAGTCTTTTAATCTGACGAGCCATTGAGCACACCCCCAGCGCGAAAGCTCAAGAGAGCGTAAATCAATACCGATAGACAGCTGGCTGCCACGCCATATCCCAGAAGCGTCAGCTGCCCCATATCGCTATACCCAAGGGCACATCCGACTCCAAGGTACGGCCCCGGAAGGAAGAAGATCCATCGCAAGGATGGTATAGGTGCCTGAAGGAAGGCTCCGTAGAGCGTCAAGCTCATGACAAATCCAACTATCACCACGGCCCCGCTCAATACAGCGCTGCCCGTTATCCGATAGATGGTCACCGTCTCCAGCGCAACCGATATCACCAATACGGCGTTGACTATCATTGCAGGCAAAAATACAGTTAGTATGTTGTGCGAGTAGTTATGCCCTCCACGTATTATGGCTATTGCAAAAAGAAGAAGGCAAAGCGCGCTATACGCTGCGCCAATTATTAAAGCAGACGAAAATGCATGGGCTAGAGCCCCATAAAAGCGGTTGAGACCTCTTGCCGAAGAAATTCGGTGCCCCTCTTTATAGCCATGCTCCTGTAAAAGCACCAAACAAACGATGAGTGGAACGAACAGGGATGTACCGGCAAAAGCGCTGCGCGCAAGGGACTCATCAGGCGCAGAAGGATCGATTGCATTCCAGAGGAAACCAATATCCTCCCCACAAACGCCATAGCCAAAGGCGAGCAACGTTGTTCCGTTTTTTAGAAAGATGCCGAAGAGAAGGCCGAACGCCAGCATAAGCGCAAGACCAAACTTCGCCGGAAATATCCTGTGCAAACGCATCATATCTGCCTTTATGGGATGGATCGCCCGCTTCATAGCGAGACCGCCTTCATCAAGCGCCTGTAATACTCTTTTAGGGATGGCGCCTCATCCCTTATGACGTCCATCGATTCCTTTTTTAGCAGTTCACCGTCATGAAGAAACAGGCAGCTTGTTGCAACCGATGCCAGCTCATCCAAGTCGTGGCTAGAGATAAGCATGGTTTTGCCCTGCTCCCGATTCAATCGACCGATAAGGGCCCATATACTCTCGATGCCCAACGGATCCAATCCATTTGCCGGCTCATCGAAAATTAGTACGTCGGTGTCGCCCAATAAAGCCGTAGCTATATCCAGTCGCCGTTTCATTCCCAGAGAAAAACTGCTCACGCTCTTTTTCTCATCGACGTCCAGCCCGACTAGGCCCAAGACACGAGGAACCTCACGTTTCTCATCGAGCCCCCATTCCGCACATCGGATCCGAAGATTCTCAGCCGCACTGAGGGATTGGTATGCTCCGCAGGAATCTGGCACATAGCCGACACGCGTCCGCATCAGGCTCAGCTCTTTTTTCGACTTGCCTCCAAAGAGCTCCACGCTCCCCGACGATGGCTCACAGAGGCCCAATACGATTTTAATAAGCGTGCTTTTGCCCGCCCCGTTTGCACCAACAAGGGCGCAGAGCTCAGACTGATGTACCTCGAAGGAAACGTCATGCAAAACGCGGCGCCTCCCATAGCGCTTTGACACCCTTGATAGCCTTATCGTTGATGCGTTCATTGGCCTCCCGTTCCGCTTGATAGCAAAACCGCTCATATCGTTCCTTCTTTACTTTATCGTTTTCCATAGTTATTATTGTTTTTCGATAACTCATATTTGTCAAGATAATCTAAAAGAAAGAACCCGTGTTAGACACGGGTCCCTTCACGCTGATATTTCGTTTTAGTTGTTCGCCTTAAGCTACTCGTCGCTCAAATCGACAGCAAAGACTGATGTCGGAGGCGACGCCTCATTGCCTCCGCCGTCCCGCATCTGCCTCACAACGTTTTTTGCACGCTCAACAATAAGCTCCTCAAGCTCTTTCTCACTCACGCGCTGAATAATATCTCCCGGTTGACAATCAAGCTCATCACAGATATCGAGGAGCGTCTTTAGGCGAATAGCTTTTATCTTTCCGTTTCTAAGCTTTGAAATATTAGCCGGAGTATGCCCCGTCGCCCGAATCAGATCAGAACTGGTCTTTCCGGTCTTAAGCAGCTGCGTCTCAAGCTCGATAATGAGATAGCTCATGCTTCCTCCTACACAAGCTCGTCAGACTGCTCCTGGAGCAGCGAGGCATAACTCCAGATCGCCGAGATAAACAAACAGACAACCGCGCCGATAAGCGACCCCGCATCAAAGGCAATGCCTTGGCAAATCTCAATAACGAAGGAATGAGGCACGATGTAAAGCTCCAGTCCGCCAATGGTGAGATTGACCGATCCATAGGCACCAACAAGCGAAACCGCGGCGTTAGCAGCAAAGGCAAGCGCGAGAACACGGATAAGCCGTACATGCGTCTTGGTAAAGGGCGAGACGCCCCGCGAGATGTTACGGCTGATCCCGCACAAAACGACAAGCGAAATACCCACGACGAGTGCCAGGCACAGTCCGCTTGGGATAACGATGCACCCGCCATTGAGAAGCGTCACGACACCGAAAGAATCAACAGAAGCACCGTTTGCAACCGCATACCAGATCACGTAAACAACCAACGCGGCAAAAGCGACGAGCATTCCCGCAAAAACGGCTGCCATGTAAAAACCAAGCTTCCTGATATTTTCGCCCGCCTTGGCCATACGCTGAACGCTGTTGGACATACACTCACCCTCATCGACTCTATCGTTATTCGAACAGTTTATCGAACAACGATATGGATTGCATGCGGAAAGCCCCGCCAGTGCGCATGGGCCATTCACTAATCAGAAGGGGTGAGAGTGGATTTTTGGACATGTATCGAACGAGAGTGGACAATCTCCCACTTTGAGGCCGCCACCGGGCCTAAAACGGGAGATTATCCACGCTCATAGTCATCAAAGCTCGCAAGCTCTTATTCGGCCGCCTCGCGCAGGGCCGACATCGTTGCCGCATATTGCTGCTGCAGCGCATGCATTCCCTCGCGAGCGCCGTCAACGGCATCGGCGCCGCGCAGCGCCTCGGTCACCACAACTGCCGGCTCGTACAGATTATCGAATCCCAGGTTCTGGCTCACGCCCTTGAGCGTGTGCGCTGCCATAAACGCACTCTCGGCGTCTCCTGCCGCCATGGCAGCCTCCAGTTTGTCCATGCTCTCGTCATCCAAAAACTTGAGGGCAAAGCGGGCAAGCATCTCATCGCCCATCAGCCGAGCGCAAGCGTCATCATAATTGGCACCGATCTTCTCATACGCCTCACGCATGGAAATCATGGATTAAAACTCCTTTGGTCAAACTAAATCGTGGGAAACGCAACGACGTCGGCGGGGCGTGCCAACGTCTCGGCAATTTGGTCTTGCACCTCGAGCAGGCAATCGAGCAGCAGCGGGTTAAAGGTGCCGCACTTACCGTCCAGGATCATCTGGATCGCCTCCTTGTGCGGGATAGCGTCCTTGTACACACGCACACTCGTCAGAGCATCGTACACGTCAGCCACCGAAACCACCTGCGCGGCGATGGGGATATCGTCGCCCTTGAGGCCATCGGGATAACCCTTGCCGTCCCAGCGCTCGTGATGCCAACGCGCAATCTGGTACGCATATTCCATAAGCGCATTGCCGGCGTGATGGCTACCCAGCTTAAGCAGCATATCGGCGCCGATCGTGGTATGCGTCTTCATGATCTCGAACTCCTCGGGCGTAAGGCGTCCGGGCTTGTTGAGGATCGCATCGTCAATCGACATCTTGCCGATATCGTGCAGCGCCGAAGCCAGGGCGATCGTGGAGCGTTCCTCATTGTCGAGGGAGATCGTGCCGCTACGCTGGACCAGACAGCCAAGCAGCAGCTCGGTCAGCTTTTCGATGTTCGTAACGTGCCTACCGCTCTCGCCGTTGCGAAGCTCCATGACGCCGGCCATGATGTCGATGAGCATGCGACTGTTCTTGACGCGCTCGTTGTACTGCTGGGACAGCAGGTTCGTCAGGCGGCGCTGTTTGGCGTATAGGCGGATGGTGTTGCTTACACGGCGGCGCACGACACGGGAGTCAAACGGGCGGTTGATATAGTCCGAGGCGCCCAGCTCGTACGCGCGCAGAACCATATCATCGGAATCTTCGCTCGAGATCATGATGACAGGCAGATTGTCGATACCCGATCGGCGCGACAGATCGGCCAGTACCTCAAAGCCGCTTATGCCCGGCATGATAATGTCCAGCAGCACGAGCGACAACTCATCGCCATAGCGGTCGACCATGTCGAGCGCCGCACGACCGTTATCGGCCTCGAGGATACAATACTCGTCCTTGAGCATCTCGTTGAGAATGACTCGGTTCATCTCGGAGTCATCGACAATAAGCACCAAAGGCTTTTCGCTTTGGAAGGCCTCGATGGAATCGGCATCGGTCACGACCGTACCGGCTTTTGCCTTAGCGCGGCTCAGTAACTGGACAGCGCGGCCAACGCCCTCATCGACCGTCTCGCCATGAATGCGAACGCCACCAACACATGCCGTCAAGCTCACGTACTCATGGCCCGGAATAATCGTGGAACGAACGGCATCGGACACCTGATGCAGGCGACGGGTGAAGTCATCGGAGGGAATATTGGGCATGACAACCACAAACTTGTCGCAGCCATAGCGCACAAGCTCGTCAGTCGAACGGATTCCGCTGCGCATGGCTGTCGCCACAGCACCGAGCGCAAGGTCGCCGGCATGACGGCCACACGTATCGTTGAAGACCCTAAAATCATCAAGGTCGATCACCGCAACGCCGGCATTCACGCGGGCGCTACGGAGCTTTTCCTCGTAATATCGGCGATTGCGCACATTCGTCAGCACGTCGGTGTAGACAAGGTCCTCTTCTGCGGCCTCTTGCTCATCGATCGGACGCACCATCAGCAAGACGTGAGGCTCGCCCTCGACCTTCAAAGGGCGTAGACGGGCGCGGTACTCAGTGCCATCATTGAGCAGTTGCTCCGACACCTCATCGGAGTCTGCCAAAGCCTCAAGGCTTGACTGACGCAGACAAGGACACCGATCACCGGCGAGCAGGCAGTTAGGCTCACTCTTAATCTGATCGGCCGACAGCAAACGCACCACGGGGTAGGTCTTCGCGACACGGGCGACCTCGGCGGCAGCCTCCTCGTCGGTTAGATTGACCTCGTGATTATTGAGCATATGGGGCCCTTTCGATAGTTTCGCATGGTAGCGGTGGGTTCCAAATGTTACAAGGGTAACACCTTGCCGATGCAGGTAAGCACGTGAATGCTGTTACATTTTTATGACCTGGCAGACGGCGCGATTGAAGCCGCAGACGTGAAGTTTTGAGCACATTTGTTAACACTGCCGAAACGTTTGCGGGTGAAGGCTGTTTTGATTTTTACGGCTGCTAGAGCTCCAGGATGCTACGGACAGTCTGGGCAGCCGCTGCCGGGCGATCGCGCAGGCCGTTGTGCGCGCCCGGGATTGTCACGAGGGGGCAATCGAGATATTCGGCAGCCGCTCGCGTACCAGCCTCGCGGGATGTGCCAATCGAGAGCTCGCCCAGGAGCACGGCGGCCACCGTTTTTGACGCGCGAACGCTATCCCAATCGGGAACGCAGGTCATAGCAATCCCGTATTCGTTTGCCATGAAACTGCGGCCGTTGCGCAGGGCATGTTTGGCTTCCGCTTCGGTCGTTCCAGGAGCCTCGGGGTCCAAGTCGCCGAGGGCTCCCAAGAAAAGCCGGAGCGCCCTTGAAACCTTTCCCGCCGCAATCATATCGAGCAAAACCGGAGCTGCGCCCATACCGACGCCTTTGTCCGACACAGCCGGCTCATGCAGAATCGCACGGGCAACGAGATGGGGTTCGGTGCGAAGAAGCTCCAGCGCCACCAACGTACCGGCGCTATGCGCAAGCACATTTGCCGGAGCGCCAACGCGTTCGATCACGGCTTGCAGGTCGGCGGCCTGAGCGGCAAGATCATAGCTGCCGTCTGCCGCATCGCTGCTGCCACCGCAGCCGCGGCGGTCGTAGGCAATTACGCGGTAGTTGCGGCTGAGCTCACAAGCGATACCGTCAAAAAATGTGCCGTCGACACAAGCGCCGTGCACGCACACCAAGGCAGGAGCATCAGGCGACACATCCGGGCCGACATATTCGCGACAGGCGATCGTGGTGCCCGCATTCTCGACCGTAAAATCCATGTTGTGCCCCCGTCATCAATGCTCATCCAGTTGCACGTCAGTGCGGTTGGATAGACCCGCATTGCCTTACACCTTGTTAACAGATTAACTGTACCCGACCTGAGGCTTTTCATGGCACGGCATCATGAGCGACGTGAAAAAACGAAACTTGTAAAGCAAGAGCCCACACCTTGCTTTGGAGCCGATGCTATGCTTAGGCACAATTGTCTTGAGGAGCATATGCCTATGTCTACGTTTTTGAATGCCAGCCCCATCTTTGGGCCCGTTCGCAGCCGTCGCCTTGGTCTCTCGCTCGGCGTCAACATGATGCCGGCCAGCGGCAAAATCTGCACGTTCGACTGCATTTACTGCGAAAACGGCCTCAACGCCGAGCGCCCCTGCCATGAGCCGTACAACACAGCTGCCGTGGTACTCGACTCGCTCGAGGCAAAGCTGCGCGAGATGGCAGCCGAGGGTGAGCTCCCCGATGTGATCACCTTCGCAGGCAACGGCGAACCCACCGCCGCACCGGAGTTTCCGCAGGCCATCGCCGGCTCGGATAGAGCCGCAGATACTCAGAAGCCCACTGACCGACAAGATGATTCGGCACAACAAACATAGATTTCTGGCATAAACCGAGCCGTTTGCTTTCCTGTGCGGCGGCTACCATTTCAAAGGTTTTTCCTGCTCCCACCTTATGGGCAAGAAGCGTATTGCCGCCATAAAGGATATGGGCGATAGCGTTGACTTGATGGGGTCTTAGTGTGATTTCTGGACTGATACCTCCAAAAGTGATATGGCTTCCATTATACTCACGGGGTCGCACAGAGTTAAAAGTGTCGTTGTAATAACGGACAAGGCGGTTTCGCCGTTCTGGGTCTTTCCATATCCAATCCTGAAACGCCTGCTTGATGGCTTCCTGCTTCGCCTGTGCCGCCGTAGTTTCCTTTGCATTGAACACCGCTTTTTTATTGCCGTGTTCGTCATACACATAATCAAAGATACGGGTATCACGCAGATTTAAGGTGTCCTCAATAATGCGATAGGCGGAAGCTCTTTTCGTACCATAAGTGCTGTCCGCCTTTACATTCCCCATATCGGAGCTTTTATTTTCTATGAACCAGTCTCCGTTTATCGGGGTGTATCGTACCTTTAATCTGCCTGCGGCATAACTTGACGGAGTTAAAAGCTCCATCACAAACCGCTGTATATCGTCCTGCGGTATCCAAGTCGCACCCAGACGGACAGAGATTTCCGCCGCCGAAAGGTCTTTGGGAATGACCTTTTTCAAGGCATCCACATTGACTGCAAGCTCTGGGTCATTCTTCGCAGCAAGCTCCGCAACCGTCAGCTTGTTTCGGACATTTCCTGACAGATACTCGTCTGCGGCTACATAGGAAACAGGCTCACAGTTCGGTACTTTGAAGATAACACCTTGTAAATCCTGCACAAGCTCAGCCTGCGTTTTGCCTGTGAGCTGCTCCATATAAGGCAAATCAACACGGGCTTTCTCTCCGATAGAGAGGGCAAGGGCTTCGCTTGCAGTTTCAACCGAAGTTACTTCTCGGTGAGGTTTGATAGTCCGCTTCGTGAACATATCTGCCTTCCGTTTGAAGTTGCCCTCATCATCAAGCACCTCCAGAGAACATAAAAGGAAGTAGCTCTCATCTGAAGCAAAAGCAAGATAGTTTCCTCGGCTGTTGATTAGATCGTATTTTGCGGTATAAACATCATACAGACGGTTGAGGTTTTCCTGCTCGGTGCGTATCATTTCCTCTGGGTAATCCTCAGTCTGATACTCAATGAGCTTACGCACACAGTCACGGATTTGGATAAGCCCTTTGATACGGTTTTCTGCGGTCATCGACACAGAAGCAGGTTGCATACGGTCATTCTCTCGGAAGTAAACCCTGCCGTCCACCAGAGTAAAAGAGAAGTTACGCACATTCGGGTCAGCAGGAACGGAAAGCTCCTGCTCATCGGAGATTTCATCAACCCCATTATCAAGCTCTGGGATTTCGCCGTTTATCCTCTGAACTGCATTGGACAGAAGCTCAGAAAGTGGTATATCCTTACGGGCTTTACAGACAGGCTCAAAAGTACCAAAGCGTGTGCTTTCCATCTTTATTTCGCCCAACACCATTTCGGGGTGTTCGACAAAATATCTGTTCATCGTAACACCGTTTTCGTCCGTATCAAGGTGTACCCAGTCTGGCTCTATATCCATCACTCGGTCACGCTTTTGCAGGATAAGAATATCGCTCGTGACCTCCGTGCCTGCGTTTGCCTTAAAGGTGTTGTCAGGCAGACGGATAGCACCTAAAAGCTCGGCTCTCTGGGCGATATACTTGCGTACCTCTGGACTTGCTTTATCCATCGTACCCTTTGAGGTAATGAACATCACAACGCCGCCGGCACGGACTTTATCCAGAGCCTTTGCGAAAAAGTAGTCGTGTATGAGGAACTTCTGGGCGTTGTATCGGCTGTCATTGACCCTTATCTCCCCAAACGGCACATTGCCGATGACTACATCAAAATGGTCGTCTGGGAGATTCGTTTTCTCAAAGCCCTCAATGGCAATGTTCGCTTTTTGGTAGAGCTGCTTTGCAATCCTGCCTGTAAGAGAGTCGATTTCCACGCCGTGGAGCTTGCTGTTTTGCATACTTTCGGGAAGCAGACCAAAGAAATTGCCTGTCCCGCAGGACGGCTCCAAGATATTTCCCTGTGAAAAGCCCAGGCGATCAAGTGCGTCATACATCGCCTTGATAACAACAGGCGGCGTATAAAAAGCGGTCAGCGTTGACTCCATAGCGGCACGGTATTCCTCTGGGGATAGGCTGACATATAGCTCCTTAAATTCCTCCGCCCACGCTGCATTGTGTTCATCAAATGCCATAGAAAGACCGCCCCAACCGACATACCGAGATAGTACTTCCTGTTCTTCAGATGTGGCAAGGCGGTTTTCGATTTCAAGCTCGTGCAGCAGGTTGATTGCCGCCATATTGTTACGGAATTTTTCTTTTGCCCCGCCGACACCGATGGCGTCATCGTTAATACGGAAATTATGACGGTCTGTGGCAAGAGTTTCCGTTTTTTCTTCGTGTGGTAATTCGGTTTTTTCCTGTTCCAATAGCTTTTGGATATAGCCGATTTTCTCCACTCGGTTTATCGGAAAGCCCACATTGTTCTGGAATGTGATGTCACGCAGGGACACATCACCGCTGATTTTCCCGATGCTCTCAATGAGATATTTACGGTTATCTATGATGATTTCCCTGCCTATGAGGTCATCTGTGGATTGCTCCATTTCAATGACAGGAGCTTCTGAGCCATTCACTTTATCGGCATTCGCCTGTGGTTTTTCTTCGGCTTCCTCGGCTGTCCTGTACCAATCACTTTCGGTAGCCATAATCTCATCAAGGAGCTTTTCGTCCTCTTGGGTCAGCTCGGTGTGCTGTTCCAAGAATGGGATAAACTCATCTCTGCCACGGAGCAGACTTTCTCGGTCATCTCCATATAGCTGTTCGCCCTTTGGCGATAAGGCATAATCGTAAAAATTCTTAATGTGGGCAATTAAATCGCCCTCACCATCGCCAATATCAAACCGCCCTTCATAGTTAAATTCCTCGCCGCCGATAACAGCCTTGATAACAAAATCGGTCTTGTGATACCACCCGATATTTTTATCGCCCTCACGCTCACGGTGCTGTTTCTCGTCCAAAATACCAAGCAGCTTATTCCCCAGAGCAAAGCTCAAATCTGTATAGCGGTCATTAAGCTGTCTGTCATAAAAGGCAGGGTGTTCGGAAAAACCGATAGAAAACTGTATTCCGTCCTGCTTTTTCTCGGACGGTGTTTCTGTCCTCTGTTTCTCAGTTACGACCACTTTCAGATGGTCATTTGCAGGATTTTCCGTTAGCTTTTCTTCAAAGTCGGCTCGGCTGTATTCCTGTCCCAAGATAGGAAACTCGGCATTTTGCAGATAAACCTTTTCCTCGGTAAGTGTTGCAATCTCATATTTATCCGCACCGATATACACCACATCGCCCTCATTGTAGAGGTAGCGGAGTGGGTGCAGCTCCCTTAATTCCTCGGTAAACTTCCACCCATTACTGCGGCTGAAAACCGAGGTTGTTTTCCATTGTACCTGTGCAAGAAAGTCTATGAGCTGTTGAACAGTTGAGGGGTCGGACAGGTACTGTTCCATTTGCTCGGCGGTAACATCTGCAAGGTCGCTTCGTTCCACAACAGATAACAGGTCTTTTTCGTACCTGTCCAAGTCACGGATAAAGTCAGATAGCCGCAAAGCAAGGGTATCCCGCTTGTCGGCAGGCGGCAGGTCACGGTGGGCGTCAATAAAACGCTGCCTTGCTATTTTCCTCTGGGTGTCAATCTCATATTGGGGAGCTGACACGCTCTCCAGATAATCGGCATAATGATCTTTTTCTTTCGGATTGAGATAGCGGTTATCCTTAATCAGCTCACGCAGACGCTTTTCAACCTGTGACCATTTCAACACAAGGTCGTGATTGGTATAAGTGCCGTTTCGGTCAATGGCAAGACCTTTGCTGTCATGCCAAGAATGACCGCTGAAACCATCGGGGAAGATGTGCGTACCGCCGCCCGTTCCATACTCATTTTTAAGGAACTCAATATTTTTCTGTCTGTCCACGCCCTTTTGGAATTGGCGGTAGATGCGGTATTTTCCGTCCGCAACGCCACTGCCTTTCTGAAGCACGGAGTCAATATCTTCTTTGGAAATAGCAAAAGCAGAGGCTTTTTCGTCCTCTGCTTTTGCTATCATTTCGATTTGTTCATCTACGGTTGGAAGATTGACCCTAACCTCATCCTCTTTGGCAACGCTTACTTGTAAATCAGTTCGGTCAGTATCACTTCCTCCGCTTGGCTGCGGATGTTGTTCATCAGTCCGACCCACTGCATCGGTGCTTTCTCTTTCAGTTCCTCTGTCACGCCCTGCTCGGCTGAGAGCTGCTTCGTCAGAAGCTCCAACCTCTGGAGTGCTGTCTGCTCTACCTCGTGCAGATGCCCGTTCAGCCTGCCCGATGTCAGCAGATTGAGATAGGTCACTCGCTTGTGCTTCTCCAGATAATCCCTGTGCATCAAAGCGTACCTGCCAAGCGGAAGCTCTGGCTCTGTCGGTAATGTTAGGTCGGGAATAAGATAATCCCCCTGTCTGCTGTAAGTGATTTTGCTCATTGTATTCGCTCCTTTCGGGTTGTGGTCTGCCTTTATCATACTGAGCCTGCGTTCTTTGTGCAAAGGTGCGATTCTGGTCTTTTTCCGCCATTTGCACATTTCGGATAGACTGTGAGATTTCCCGTAACGCCATTTCCGCAATATCGCTCGTGGCAACGCCGATGGCGTTTATCGTTGCAGGGGTATTGAAATTTACAATATCCGCAAAATCATCACGGTCAAAAAACTCATTCGTATCCAGACCGCAGCGGCTGATCAGCATAAAAGCAACGCTGTTTGCTGCCAGCCGCCTGTAAATGACTTCTATATTAAAGTCATCCAGTTCTTCCAAAAAGCTGTCTTTCGTGCAGTCCTTTAACTGAGAAAAATAGTCTTGCAGATTGTCCTCCACGGCGTTCTTTGCCGTTTCCATTAAGGCAGAAGCAAGGTCAGTGCTTTCCACATCTCCAAACCTGTCCGAGAGCCTTTCCATAACAGCCTGCTCGTATCGCTCATCCATCTGCCATATCGGAACAGGGCGGCTGCCATAATAGCCCTCGTGGGTGTCGGACACATCAAAATAGTATTTCAGCGTATTCCTGCGACCTTTCGGGTCAAATACGGCAATACCCTTGCTGTCCTTATTGACCCAACGCTTAAACTGCCTGTTCCAAGTTTCGAGCTTCGCAACGGCGACAGCATCGGGGCGTTGGGCGTATATTAAAAGCTGTTCGTCAAAACGGCATTTATAGTTGCGGCAGGCAGAGGACAGAAAGCCCTGCCACGCCTGCGGATTTTTTGCAACCGCAACGCCTGTACGCCGATACAGCTCTGTGATTAGCTGATACTTCGCAGCCATTCAACCTACACCTCCTTATTGTTTCTGTTTCAAATATTCCTGTTTACTCACTCC
>OGXW01001029.1_pt1 | contig 21261 bp, 19 predicted proteins | sample 1576341 | NCBI WGS metagenome assembly OGXW01 (sample SAMEA3541592, study PRJEB24748) | human gut metagenome | biome: human gut; feature: human-associated habitat; material: faeces | place: China | collected 2012
TATAATATTGCGGCTCATTGTCATCATATACATATGATGCATACTTATAATCTACGTCTGTCTTTCCGCTATCAGATGTTTTACTGCTGCATGCCATCACTGCTGACAAACAGCCTATAATCAGTGTAATCACGCTCACATCTACCAATATCTTTTTTATTGATTTCTTCATAAAAACCACCGTCCTTTTCCACGTTTATTTCTGTACTTGACAGGTTTGTGCCAAATATATGCAGACACACCCGGCATATTGACCTTTGGTCTGAACATCATAAGCTTATGTATATATTACAGATACGCAGCTGGAAAAGTGACATGTATTATAAAAAAAATAATGGTGCTACATCATATAGCACCATTATCATATAAGAATTTTATGCCTGCCTTCCAAGATCAAACGCCTTATGATTAAGTTCCCTGAACTTCTCTGGTACGATTGCATCTATAGCTGCACTCCAGTCCTCATAAGGTATATCATCAAAATATTCTGATAATCTTCCCATAAGCACGATATTAACAGCCTTAGATGAACCAGCCTCCTCAGCTATTGATAAGAAATCCTTTGCATCAACTTTAGCACCAGCTTCCTCCAGCTTCTTAACAATATCTGCCGGGTATTCTGCAGCACCTGTTATAACAGGCATAGGATCAACCTCCTGCGTGTTGGTGATAATCTGTCCACCAACCTTAAGATATTCTATCCAGCGTTCAGCCTCAAGCTTCTCGAAAGAAAGAATATAATCAGCTTCTCCCTTATCTATAACTGGTGAATATACTTTTTTACCAAATCTTACATAGGTAACAACACTTCCACCTCTCTGGCTCATACCATGCACTTCCGATACCTTGACATCATAACCCTGATGCATAAGCACATATCCTAACATCTTGCTGGCAAGCAGTGTTCCCTGTCCACCTACACCAACAATCATAATATTCTTAACTGAATCATTCATATATGTTCCTCATTTCTTATTAAAGCCTGATATTTATTGAATAAATCGGACTTTATATTCTGATAATAATGTAATCCTTAAATAGCCCCAAACTTACACATCTGTGAGCACACCTTACATCCTATACAAAGTGTTGGGTCAATGTGTGCTTTCTTATCCTTAACTGCTATAGCAGGACAACCGATACTCATACACTGCTTACATCCAACACATTTGTCCTCATCAACACTTATAGGTGGCTTATGAACTGTGCCTTTTATCATAACACAAGGTCTACGGCTTATGATAATAGATGGCTCCTTAGCTGCAAGCTCATCTGTTACAGCTTCTTCCACAGCCTTAAGATCATATGGATCAACCACTCTTACCCTGTTAAAGCCAAGTGCCTTGCACAGTGCTTCAAGGTCAACCTTACCTGCCGGCTCACCTCTAAGATTCTTACCAGTTGTAGGATTCTGCTGATGGCCAGTCATACCTGTTATGGAATTATCCAGAATAATAACAGTCGAGTTACTCATATTGTAAGAAATATCAGTTATACCGGTCATACCAGAATGTATAAATGTTGAATCACCAATAACACCTACGCTGTTGCTTTCTCCTGCTTCTCCCATAGCCTTGTTAAAGCCATGAAGACCTGAACATGATGCTCCCATGCACACATTTAAATCCATAGCGTTAAGAGGGGCCACCGCACCAAGTGTATAACATCCGATATCTCCGTATACCATGCATTTTTTCTTTTTTAATATGTAGAATATACCTCTATGTGGACATCCTGCACACATAACAGGTGGTCGAGCCGGCAGATTCTCATCTATGCTCATATGAGCAGGTACTTCCATGCCAAGACATTCTCTTACAAGATTCTGTGAGAATTCACCACATATAGGAAATGTATCTTTGCCAGATACCTTGATACCAAGCTGCTTACAATGATTCTCTATAATTGGATCAAGTTCTTCAAGAACTACTACTCTGTCAACTTTAGCTGCGAAATCCTTTATAAGCTTCTCTGGAAGAGGATTGATAAGTCCAAGCTTTAATATACATGCGTCCTCTCCTAATACTTCCCTTGCATACTGATAAGAAGTAGAATCTGTGATAATACCAACACTTGTATCTTTTCCCATCTCAACCCTGTTGAATTCACAATTCTCTGCATATTCTATAAGGTCTTTCGTTCTCTGCTCCACTCTTACATGTGCATTGCGCGAATTAAGAGTCATCATAACTTTAGTTGGATCTTTCACATAAGGTACCTGTGCTGGCTCTACGCGTTCCTCTGTATCTACTATACTCTGTGAATGTGCTACCCTTGTAACCATCTTGAGGAGTACAGGAGTATTGAATTTTTCGGACATTTCAAATGCCTTTTTGGCAAACACTCTTGATTCTTCTGAATCAGATGGTTCAAGCATAGGAAGCTTGGCTGCTATGGCATAATGTCTTGAATCCTGCTCATTCTGAGATGAATGCATGCCAGGATCATCTGCCACACATACTACAAGACCGGCATTAAGTCCCTGGTATGATATAGTAAAGAGGGGATCTGCTGCCACATTAAGTCCAACGTGCTTCATAGCACATGCTGCCCTTACTCCACCAAGTGTAGCCCCATGCGCTACCTCAAGTGCTACCTTTTCGTTAGGTGCCCACTCACAATATACCTCCTTGTAAGCTGCCGCCTCCTCTGTAATCTCTGTACTTGGCGTACCTGGATAGCTGGATATCACCTTACACCCAGCCTCATATAATCCTCTGGCAACCGCTTTGTTGCCTAACATCAATTCTTTCATATATTACTCCGTTCTTTCTTGTTACACTAATATTCATTTATACATACTTTCTGCTATACATATCCATTAAAATACAGCAATCAGCCCTGATTCTCCTGTGCCACAAGCTTATCAGCCCCATATATCTTACGAAGCTTAGGCTTCTCTATCTTACCTGTTGCATTACGTGGAATCTCAGCGAATATAATCTCCTTAGGTCTCTTATATCTAGGAAGCTCCATACAGAAATTCTCTATCTCTTCCTCTGTACATGTAACTCCATCCTTTATCTCTATGATAGCTGCTGTCTTCTCTCCTAATCTTCTGTCAGGAAGACCGATAACCGCCGCATCCTTAATCTTGTGGAATCTTCTTAAGAAATCTTCTATCTGTACAGGATATATATTCTCTCCACCTGATACAATAACGTCTTTCTTACGGTCAACAAGGAAGTAGAATCCATCTTCATCCTGCATAGCCATATCTCCTGTATACAGCCATCCATCCTTAAGTACCTCCTTAGTAGCCTCCTCATTCCTGTAATAACATGTCATAACGCCAGGTCCTTTTACACATAACTCACCTACTTCACCCTGACAGACCTCGTTATCATGCTCATCCACTATCTTACACTGCCAGCCGTATCCTGGAATACCAATAGCACCTACCTTATCTATATTCTCCACACCAAGATGTACGCATCCTGGACCTGTTGATTCTGATAAACCATAGTTAGTATCATACTGATGATTAGGAAAATACTCTTTCCATCTTTTTATAAGTGAAGGTGGAACAGGCTGTGCCCCTATATGCATGAGTCTCCACTGCGACAGATTATAGTCTGAAAGCTTAATCCTTCCTGAATCAAGTGCATCCAGAATATCCTGTGCCCAAGGCACTAACAGCCATACAATAGTGCAGTGTTCACTTGATACCGCAGATAATATCTGCTCCGGCTTGGTTCCCTTAAGAAGCACCGCCTTACTTCCTGCCACAAGACTTCCCATCCAGTGGAACTTAGCACCTGTATGATAAAGAGGTGGTATACACAAGAATGTATCATCTCTTCCTGTTGAATGATGCTTCTGCTCCATGATAGCTGCCTGTGTAAGACTCTTGTGCTTATGTAATATAGCCTTAGGAAAACCTGTAGTTCCAGAAGAAAAGTATATAGCACCATAATCATCCTCAGTTATCTTAACATCCGGCTCCTTGCTGGAGCAGTCTGCTACCAGTTCATGATAACTTTCTGCGAAACTTGGACAGTTATCACCAACATATATAAGAAGTCTTCCTCTTGATAATCTCTCTGCATTTACCTCTATTCTTCCGATAAAAGCAAAACCAAAAACTATAACATCAACCTGTGCAAGCTCGGCACAGTAATATATCTCATCCGAATCATAACGGAAGTTAAAAGGCACTGCGATGGCACCCGTCTTTAACACGCCAAAATATATAGGAAGCCATTCAAGACAGTTATACATAAGAATAGCTACCTTATCCCCTTTCTTAACTCCCCTGCTAAGAAGCATATTGGCAAACCTGTTAGCCTTTTCGTTGAATACACTCCATGTAATCTCACGCCTGTATGGCATGTTATTAATAGGCTGAATCAGATCGAACTCCTTCCAGGTCGTTCTTCTAGTATCCTTCTCATCAGGATTAAGCTCAACTAGAGCTACCTCATCCGGGTATAACTCGGCATTTCTTACTAAATAATCTGTTACTGGCATAATATTTTCCTTCCTGCTATATAATTGATACCATGGTAAAAGGTCTAAACCCACATGAGCTTGCTCATAGGTGGACGAAAGACCTTTGGATCCGCCCCGATATGAGCATAAAAGTGGGATGATAATCCCGTATCTTTATAAAACTTCATTAAATAATAGAATACCACATTTTGCACAATAAAAAAAGAGCTGCAGGGCAACTCTTTAGTTAAATATACCATTATACATTAATCACCAACATGCTCATTTATAACCTCACACAGATTACGACACGGTTCATAATATTTTCCTTTATACATTAAAACATCTCCAAAATACACAGGAATTTCTTCACTTGTTCCGTCATTATAATTAAATGTAATCTTATATAAAGTACGTTCTGTGTCTGGCTTAGCTTTTTCCGGCATATTATCTTTTGATAGTCTTTCAATACAATCATCTAATGTTTTTCCATCTATAGTCACTTTTTTTGATGTAATATTACTTTTTATAATAATATTTTTCAAATCTGTAAGATTAAACTTAATTATCTTTGAATCATATTCACTATATACAGCAGCGAGTTCATTTATAATATCTGTAATCATGTCTGTATCTTCTACTGTATAACTTTTCCCATTATACTCTATATTGCTTTGCGATATCACTATACTTTTATGTTTTCCATCACTATCTTTATACGAAAGACGATACTCCCAACCAGTACGCGATGCATCTCCTTTTAATATAGAAACAACAGAATATGTTCTCACATGTATTCCATTAATCATACCAGCTATTTTATCACAATCACCTATCTTCTGTATTACTCCATCTTTTCCCCTTGTAACAGATAGTTCTGATATATTCTGATTTATACTGATTCGTTTTGGAATCCTTATATTTATTGCTATGATAGCTATCGCTATAACTAAAAGGCATATTAGTATAATTGCATATTTTTTCTTTTTCATATATATACCCCCTATTATTTATATCTTCAAATTATATTAACTATAAATGAACAAATACAGAAAAATGCACAAAATCAATAGTGGATTATGCGTACTATACAAACAACTGGTCTGATTGATACCTTTATTGTTCATATACAGAGGATTAGATTATGCATTTTTCAATTTTGCTTATTTAAAGTTATATTAATATACTGTCAATTCAGTTCAACTGTAACATAATTCCATGTTCCAACACATGACCCCCATACATATCTATCGGGATCTTTAGTCCAACCATCAGCAATCCTTATATAAGTACTGTTACCATATCCGTTATACTTAAATTGAATATATCCTATTGCCAACACTGAATGATTACCATACTTTCTATGATCCTTCAATATTAAATTAACCGCTCTATTATTCTTCAATTCATCTACTACTTTTTGACCTTCACTTGTAAAATAATGCAAAGCAGAATAGCAATTTATTCCAATTTCATCAAAATATGATTCGTAGGCGTCTGCAATATCCTCATCTCTTGTTCCCTTACCATGTTCATTAGTCTCCATTAACTCATAAAATCTTTCATGTGTATCATATTTCGAATCATTAAGAAGTGTATCATAGCCTCTTCCAAGCCAATATAAACACATATTCACAGCAGCTGTTGGAGCACAATTTGATGATTTTGAAAACTCACGTGTCGTACAATAATCTCTTCTAAAATTTGATATTGTATAGTTAGTATTTTGGCTATATCCACTCTCATAATCCCATGGATCAGTTATAAATTCTTCATCATTATCTGGCGGATTGCTTCCCTTTGATGTTTCAATCAAATTATCCCAAATCACTTTATTATCTTCTGTTATGCTATCTGTACTTAGCACAGTCTCTTCTACCTTTGGGCAACTATTTGTTGATATATCATAATAATCATATTCTTTACCATCTGACACTTCACATACATATACCATATTTTTAAGGTAATATATTTTATTGCTATAATTTATATCAAGCCCTTCATCGATGTATTGTACAGATTCATTTATAAAACTATTACCATTTTTAGAAAATTCAATTATTGGCATTTCCGCACTGTTTGCACCTGTTATAACATATCCTGCTGGATTTTCGTTTTTATCTTGCAAACCAAAATAGTAGGCTTCAATATTATTATTACAATCAAATAAAGCTCGTCTTTCTATAATTCTTACGCCATCTTTCCACATCTGCGCATCATCTTTACCTATAAAACTTCTAATATGCATAATAGCAATTTTTTCAGCTTCATCTAAATTATAATCCACGATATAATTACAATCATCATTTATAGTACTTGCAAATATTATTTCAACATTCTTTAAATTACATAAACTAATAATTAATACTCCCAATAGTGCTATTATCTTTGTAATCTTTTTTTTACCCATAAACAATCTCCTCGTACAAATCAATAGATTTTTAAAATCCATAAAAATCATTTAACCAACTAGTAGAATTTAAATTTGTTACATTTTTGTTTTTAGATGTTTTCATAACATCTTCATAATTTTACACAATTTAATATTTTCCAAAACGTTATACTTTCCTTTTTCCTGTCACCCCTTTTCATCTTCAAATGCCTAAGATACATGAAATCTAACTAACAAATAACCTTCTATGTACCAAGCATCTTACTTATTCATCCTGCTCTGTATCTTTGACATAAACAATAACAATGCACATATGTTAATACCCATAGCCATATATCCTGTTATTGTTCTATCAACCCCCACAATACACAAAACTATAGTTAATAATGCTTCCAAAACCACTACAATTCTTGCTCTTTTCTTACTTTCCATTAATTCACCATCATTAAGTGCAAGATTAGGATGATTAACTGTACCAACACATATTATGTATAAAACAGATACCATACAAAGAAACATAACAAGTGTCATATACTTTAACCATACGAAGTCACATGCCTCAATGATAACACATATAAGATTAGTTCCCATAAAACACTGACCAAATGTTTCAAGATGAAAACCGCCTGTTCTTCTTCTAAGAAACATAAATGTACACAAAAATATTATTATATTCACAAGCCTGTTTAAAACCACACCCATTATGCTTATCGTAATTAGTGTCAATACTTTTTCCAGTGTAATTGTATAAGCATACACATATGCTTCCTTGTCATCTTTTGATATAATATCTGTATTTATCATACTATCAACTATTTTTACTATTAATTCATCAATCATATATACAATTCTCTTTCTATTTACATTTTAACATACAAAATTCACAATTCAACCCCATTATCAAAAAACGACTATATTGAACAAAAAACGACTATATTAAATCACCCCTCTAAATAGCAACCACAATCTATATAGCAAAAAAACCAGACGTCATCAGACATCTGGTTTCTGCCATCTACATTATTATTGAAAACACAAACTCTCCATTCTTATAATCAATAATATATTCTGCATTATATTTTTCCAATGTTGCAACTACATTACGAATTCCTAATCCATGTTGTTCCTTATCATCTTTGATTGTCCGCATATATCCATCTTCCATAATTTCAGGCTCTGTTTTATATGAATTGGATACTGCTATGCTAAGAACATCATCCTCATATAACAACTTTATACCTACTGTCCTTTTATCTATCTCACATTGTCCTGCTGCTTCTATAGCATTATCAAGAAGATTAGACAGTATAGTAACTATATCTTCATCTGAAACTTTTATATGTGAAAGATCATTTATCTTTAGAATGAATAACACATCATTCTGTAAAGCTTCATAATATTTGGCATTGATAACTGCATTAACTACTTCATTATTTGTATCAACCATATCAAGCTGACCATCAAGTTTATCAAATATACTGTTTATATATTCTTCAAGCTTATTATAGTTTTTCTTTTTTAACAAAGAATCTATACACATAATCTGGTTCTTATATTCATGTGTTCTTTTTCTTTGTATATCATAATTTTTACGTAATGAGTTGTATAATTCAAGCTGACCTATAGATTGCTGCTTTAAAACATCTGCTTCTCTTATCCTCTGGGAATTCTCAAGAATTTCATTAATAAGATGGAATACAACCATATTAAGTACTATAAGTACTATCGCTATAACATAGTACACATTAACTATATCTTCATGATATGAAGTAACCATTGAATTAGTCATCACTATAACCGTAATCAAAGTAAATATTGGAAATATAATGAATTGAAGCCATTCTTTATTACTCATGTCAATAACGTTTTTCTTTTTTATAACGCTGATTCTTTTTATGATAATAAGAAACAAAAACAAAATGATTCTACTTGCAATTATGACTAACACACCTATCAAATCTGTTGAATCTTCTAATATATCTATATTGTTATATCGCGCAGTCACTATCATAATTACAATATAATCTATAACACCTATTATTCCCTGTATAAGTAAAGTTAATATTATAGTCTTAACAGCACTGATTTCATATAAAAATCTTATTACTATCAGCATTGTAAGCATAATCATTAATAATTTCACAATTGTATAATTCTTCAAAAAATGCACACACACATATACAATTGATATTAACAGACAAATCGCTGATATCTTTTGTTTTACCTTTATTTTTTTACCTCTGGCAAATATGCCAAAAAAAATCAAGTAGCATATTATTTCAACAGCCAATATAGTTATATCAGCAATGTATTTAAGCATATATTACTCCATATCACTATAATATTTTCTTACCTGGTCTTTTAGGCTGATGTAAAATTACTGTACATTTAGATGGCCATTCATCATTCTTTTTTACCACCATGTTCTTAGTCACTTTGTTTACTGCCTTAAGTACATTAACTTTTAAATCACTCATCTTTATATACCTCCGTTTAATTATATTATGGCTTTAAACTCCATTATTGTTTTTTTAACTTCTTTATAGCGGGGCTTGGGAACTCCTATTTCCTCGCCATTTTTTAAATATATACGATATCCGCTTACTTTTTTTACATACATCATATTAACCATATAGCTTTGATGTACCCTTATCATATACTCACAATCTTTTAATGTCTTTTCTATATCATTCAGCTTGTTGTTTGTCACATAATCATCACTTTCTTTCCCATCTATATGAAACATAACCTTATGTGCACTGCTTTCTATGTACATGACTTTATTAATGATTACTTCTTTTTCCTTATGATTACATATAAATACCCTTTTATCAATCCCCCTATAATTCATATTATATAGTACTGCATCCATACATTCATATATTGATGCTTTTAATTGTCTTTCATTCTTAAGTATATATCTGACTGCATTATACTTATAGCCCTGAATCGCATAGCTTATAATCGATGTTATAAAAACTATATTAACGTTATCTGAATATGTTCTTATCCATTCTGCTACTTCTAATCCACTAACCTCTGGCATATTAATATCAAGAAATACAACATCATATGATACTATATTCTCGCGTAATTCCATAATTACCTTACCTGAATTATATAAATCAATATTGTACTCCAGTCCTTTTTCATTCAGGTATGTTTCTATTGCTAAACCAACGTTCTCCAAGAACTCTCTTTCATCATCACATATGGCTATTTTCACCAATATTTACCTCTGTTGCACTTTATATTCTCTATGGTGTATCTTCTCTTTAGCTTATCTTTTATATATAATTTCTTATGATATAAATTATTTTTATGTATATATAGCTTTCTACTATATTATTCTTTTATGCCTATTCATTCTACATCCACATAAACATTCCGTATAAACTATATATATTTTTAACACTAATTTCCCTATATAACAATACAATGTGCAAAAAAAGACTATTTTTTACAAAAAAAGACTATTTTATCATAACATCATAGCAAAGAAAAACTCTCCCCTCTCACATCTTATGACATGCCTTGCATTATACTTATCAAGTACTGCCATAACATTGCGAAGTCCAAAGCCATGTTCCTGCTTTTCTTCCTTTCTTGTTATCATATATCCATCATCTGTAATCTGTGGTTCATATTTATAAGTGTTTGACACTGATAATATAGTATGTGCATCCTCGCATGTGAACTTAAGCTTTATCAGCCTGTGATTAATATCGCACTGCCTGGCTGCTTCTATTGCATTATCAAGAAGATTAGATAACACCTGGACTATATCCTCATCTAATATATTTATTCCCGAAAGGTCGTTAATCTTGAATACCATAAGTATATTGTTATCAACAGCTTCATGATACTTTGCATTAAGTACTGCATTAACTATCTTGTTATTAGTATCTATCATATCAAGTTCCCTGTTAAGGTTTCCTGTTATGCTCTTAACATAGCTTTTTAGCTTATCATACTCCCCATTTTCAGCAAGTGTCTCTATACACAGCATCTGATTCTTATACTCATGTGTTTTTCTTCTTTGCCTGTCGAAATTCTCTGATACAGTTCTGTATAACTCTATCTGTCCTGCTGCCTGTTGTTTTAACACCTCATTTTCACGAAGCTTATATGAATTCATTATTATATCCTTTACAAGATAAAACATAATGATATCCATAATAACAACGCCTACTGCTATTACATAATATATGACAGCAAGCTGTGTTGCATCCATCGTCATCATCGTTCCACTAAGTGCTATAACAATAAAAACTGTAAACACTGGGAAAAACAGAAGCTTTCTGCAATCGCTATTGCTTACATCTACTCTGTTAACATTCTTCCTAAGGCTATATTGCCTTAAGAATATCGTTATTAATAAAAATACTGCCCTGCTCAGTATAATAAGTGAGTTACCAGCAGTTTCTGATATATTCCCGACATTTTCCAAGCTTCCAAATATGCTTATCATAATGAGCATAACAAGATAATCAAGCACAATTGCCACCGAATAATATATCAGGGCTATTGCTGCTGACTTGATGATACTTATCTGTTCCATAATATACATATATATAACTATCGCTATCATCCCTGCCAACAGCTTTACTGGTATATATGTCTTAAGAATCCTGGAAATGATAAACATTACACCTATGAGAATAACCATACTCATATTATATACTTTATCTGTTATATTTTTCTTACGGACAACAAAAGACTCATATAACATTCTGCAGGTTATCATTTCGATAGTTATTATTATCACGCTGTTAATACTATTCCCCATTATAATCTTCCCCTGTATGCTATATAGCTGTCAGCAACCTCTCTATACCTCACCTTTGGTATACTTATACGTTCACCATTCTCTAATATAACATAATATCTTACGAGCTTACTAATATACTTCATATTAACCATATAGCTCTGATGCACACGCAAAAAATCTGCTTCTATGTATTCTTTTTCAACATCGTTTAATGTACTATATATACTGTAATCCTCAGGATCTTTTCCAATTATATGAAACAGAAGCTTATGCTTATTACTTTCAATATACATTATCTGGTTTACCAATACCTCACAGCTTCCGCCACAGAAATCTATAGTCTTCGTTTTGTGGCTGCTGCTTATCTTATCAAGTATTGCATCCATACATTCATATATAGATGCAGCCAGCTGATCGCTGTTTTTAAGTATATATCTTATTGCATTGCAACGATATCCCTCTGGTGCATAATTAATATATGCTGTCACAAATGCTATATATATATCCTGTGAGTATACTCTTATTTTATCAGCTGTCTGTATTCCGTTCATATCTTTCATATCTATATCCAGAAATGCAATATCATATTCCATCACATTCTCACCCAATGCAACAAAATCAATCCCGGATGTATATATATTTATTTCACGAGCAATGTGTTTACTATCAAGATATACTTCAAGCAATTCTTTGATTTTCTCTGCAAAAATCTTTTCATCATCACATATGGCAATCTTTAACATCTGTCCGACCTCAGTTTCTTTGTATAATTATACACTTATAATACCATGATATAAGTGTCAAACGCAAATTCAACACTAATATCATACTATATATGCAAAGAAACTATATGCTCAGCATGCATATGTTTTGAGTGTTTTATAGTCGTTTATGACTATATTTCTATTCCATCCACATCTGTGAATCTATCACTTTATTAATATTTATGCAATATCACTTACAAAAACAGGACATTTTATGCAAAAAAAGGACATTTTTTCTTATTTAACTATGTTCTTTAATAAACCACCATTATATTTCAATTAAATCCTCGCATTTACAGTTTAATATTTTTGCAAGTCTGAATACATTTTCAGCTTTGGTATGATTAATATTTCTCTGTCTTTGTTCAAACAACTGTATCTGTCTTAACGACACACCTGATAACTCTGACAATTCTCTCTGTGAATAACCTGAAAGCATACGGATCCTCTTTAGATTAGTATCTATATAATAGCTTTCCCACAGTTCGTTCATTCTATCAACAAACTGTTGTATATCCATCTCGTGATACACAGGATACATATCTACTATATCTTTAAGCTTTACAGCATTCCATATCTTTGCAAATGTTCTGCCTGTGTACCATTGATAATATGCAAGTGCCCAGCCTGTCCAGTATTCTGCTGTTTTATCAATGTACATTACATCTTCTTTATCGTCCAGTTTAAGACCTGATTCCGCTATAACCTCTTTGAACAATTCACATCCAGTTTTACCCGCTACATATGTAGGATTACCTGACTGAAACTGTTTAGATATATCTGATACTATAAACATGCCAAAAAACTCATCAATCTCCACATCATATGTATTAACAGCATAATCAAGCATATCACCCATTATTCTCTGTGCCATATTTACATAATCACACGGATAAGCGTGCATCACCATTTTCAATACCCTCCCTCATAATATCAAGCATATACAGGTCATTAATATCTGCTTTTTCTTTTTTATTCATTCTGTATTCTTTTCTTGCTTGTTTTTCACGTTTCACTTTCTTAACATAATATATATCGTGACTCGCATTTTCATTTCCTGTATATTTTATCGTCTGAAATGCTTTCTGACTTTTTAATACAATCTGCTCCCCAAGCTTTCCATACCTCATAGCTGCAGATAATTTCTGAAGTGATATAACACCTGCCACAAAATCCTGTGCAAACGAAAAATACGAATCATCTGCACGATAACCTATTATCACATCATAATCAGATATATCAATCAAAAAATGTTCTCTAAGATACCTTTTAGCTTCTTCTGCGACACTTCCGTTCTGCCAGTATGTCCTGTTATCAGTTAATACAGCAAGCCAGTTAAGTATATTATACTTTGATGAATTGAGATTAAGTATATTCATTTCTGATATATCTAATTCGTACATATTGACATAACCATCGTTATTCTTTGCACATGCCCATTCTCTAGCAAGATTAATATCTTCTGTACAATAAAATCCTCTCCCATAATCATTATTTAATTTTCCCTTTCCATATTCAGGCTGACCAATTATAACATCTGAGCCGTGATATAATTTTATGTTTTTTTTACCCTTCAAGTTTTCCATCTCCTACCTGATTATTTTTTTATTATAATATAGCTTTTTTATTATATCGCTACTGCGATATATTTTCAATCAGCTGCATAAAAAACTCCCCATTATCCAGCAGCCATACCACCGGATAATGGGGAGTTTAAGGTGTTTAAGGATTGCGTGAATTGCATAGCAATGTAGCAATCCTGATACATCAGTAAGTATCAAAAGTCATTTACACATCATGATTCTTTACACCACGAAGTCTGGCCATAGCTCTTGCCAGTGATGCCGTTGATACGTGGTATTCCATAATACTCTGTTTCTGTGCAAGCTGTTCCTTCGCTCTTTCAAGCGCTGCCTCAGCTCTGAACTTATCTATTTCTTCAGGTCTTTCAGCTGAATACACTATTATGTCAACTTTATTGTGTTCAACTTTAAGAAGTCCTGTCGAAACTATAGCTTCCTGCCATGTTGTTTCTCCTGGAACCCTGAATCTTAATTCTCCAGTCTCAACACTACATGTCATAGGCTCATGGTTAGCCATAATAGCCATCTCACCGTCAAAACCATCAAATATAAGAATCTCACATGGTCCATCATAGAATACCTTATCACAGGCTATTAATTTCAATGAAAATGTATTCAACCCATACCTCCTTGTTTTTACGAAGTAAAAAATGCGGGATTTATTTCAATGTTTCTGCCTTAGCCTTAACATCCTCAATAGTACCTACATTAAAGAAAGCTGCTTCCGGATATTCATCCATCTGACCATCAAGTATAGCTTTGAAGCCCTTAACAGTATCCTCAACAGGAACATACTTACCAGGAGTACCTGTAAAGTTCTCAGCTACATGGAATGGCTGTGATAAGAATCTCTGAATCTTTCTTGCTCTGTATACAGTAAGCTTATCATCCTCTGAAAGCTCTTCCATACCAAGAATTGCAATAATATCCTGAAGCTCCTTGTACTTCTGAAGCACCTCCTGAACACGTCTTGCAACAGTATAATGTTCCTCACCTACTACATCAGGTTCAAGGATTCTTGATGTTGACTCAAGTGGGTCAACAGCAGGATATATACCCTGTTCAACAATCTTTCTTGAAAGAACCGTTGTTGCATCCAGATGTGAGAATGTTGTTGCAGGAGCTGGGTCAGTAAGGTCATCAGCAGGTACGTATACAGCCTGTACTGATGTGATAGAACCCTTTGTTGTTGAAGCGATTCTCTCCTGAAGTTCACCTAAATCAGTTGCAAGAGTTGGCTGATAACCAACGGCTGATGGCATACGTCCAAGAAGTGCTGAAACCTCTGAACCTGCCTGTACAAAACGGAATATGTTATCAATGAATAAAAGCACATCCTGTTTCTTAACATCTCTGAAATACTCAGCCATAGTAAGTCCTGTCTCTGCGACTCTCATTCTTGCTCCAGGTGGTTCATTCATCTGACCAAATACCAGGGCTGTCTTATCAAGTACTCCTGATTCCTTCATTTCAGTCCATAAGTCGTTACCTTCACGGCTACGCTCTCCTACACCTGTAAATATAGAATAACCACCGCTCTCAGCAGCTATATTTCTTATAAGTTCCTGAATAAGGACTGTCTTACCAACACCAGCACCACCGAACAGACCTATCTTACCACCCTTTGCATATGGTGCAAGTAAGTCGATTACCTTGATACCAGTCTGTAACATCTCTACTACAGGACTCTGTTCTGCGAATGATGGAGGATCTCTGTGAATACTCCAGTGCTCCTCACCATCCAGTTTAGTTCCATCATCAAGGGTATCACCAAGAACGTTAAAAAGTCGTCCAAGAGTCTTTTCGCCAACAGGAACTGATATACCACTTCCTGTTGCTGTGACTTCCATATCCTTACAAAGGCCTTCACTCGCTGCAAGCATAATGCATCTAACAACATTATTACCTATATGCTGTGAAACCTCCATAACCTTCTTTTTACCGTCCTGTATTACATAAAGTGCATCCTTGATAGCTGGAAGATAATTACCTTCAAATTCAACGTCTACTACAGGTCCTGAAACCTGTACTATCTTTCCTTTCATCTCTTCCACGTGAATTACACCTCTTTCTGCCTAGTCTGAAGCCCTTTTTATCCTGCCTGGGCTTTTTTCTTCATCTTTTTCTTCTTAAGAGCCTTTGCACCACCAATAACCTCAGTTATCTCCTGTGTTATGGCTGCCTGTCTTACACGGTTATACTCTATAGACAGCTCTTTAAGCATAGCTTCTGCATTATCTGTAGCTGCCTGCATGGCAACCATACGGGCGTTCTCCTCTGTTGCAAAGCCCTCAACAAGAGCTCCATACACGAAACCTGTAACATAATTATATGTAAGATCATTAAGAACAACCTTTGGAGATGGATAGATAACGAAATAATCATCATTACCTTCAAAATCCTCAAGTGTACCGTTACTCTTTCCCTGTCTGGCATTAGCTGCTAACTCTTCCTTGATGAATTCGTTAGTCTTAAGAGGAAGAAGCTGTTCAACCTGAACTTCTTCCTTCATGCCATGCTCCATCTTAGTATACACGATATACACCTCATCCATCTCTTCCTTCTTATAACGTTCTACTATATCCTCCGTTATAACTCTGGCTCTATGGACTGATGGGTTATTTGCAGAGAATCTGAAAGAATTCTCCACATTATAACCAAGTGAGCTAAAGTAAGCCCTTCCTGTTTCTCCGATGGCAAATATCTTATACTGTTCTGCCTCGTCACACAACCTCTTTGCTTCCTTTAAAACATTATGGTTATAAGCTCCTGCCATACCCTTATCACCACTTATGACAATAAATGCTTTTTTCTTGACACTCTCATGTATATCTACATTTCTGTTATCAAAGAAAAGATGCTGCATAGTAGGAAAATGGAATAATATACTTCTTATCTGATCCTGTAATCCATAAAAGTAAGGTTCGGTATTCTCAAGCTTCTGCTTAGCCTTTCTAAGCTTAACTGAGGACATCATATACATGGCTTTGGTGATCTTCATCGTATCATGAATACTACTTATTCTGGCCTGAATTTCTTTAGTATTCGCCATAGCAATCCCCCTTATCTTTCACTCTTGAACTCGTTAGCTGCTGCTATAATAGCTTCCTTCGTCTCATCTGTAAGATCCTTAGTTGATTCAATAGTATTAACTATCTCTGAATGCTGGCTATGGAAGAACTCAAGCATATCTGCCCTGAAGCCCTTGATCTTAGAAAGCTCAATATCACTGAATACATGCGCATTAGCTGATACAAGTATAATAACCTGCTCTGCCATACTAAATGGATGACTCATAGGCTGTTTAAGAAGTTCCATAAGTGCACGTCCATGCTGTAACTGCTTCATAGTACCCTCATCAAGATCTGATGAGAACTGTGTAAACACTTCCATCTCACGATACTGCGCAAGATCGATACGGATACTTCCTGCTGCTTTCTTCATTGCCTTAGTCTGTGCTGCACCACCAACACGGGATACAGAAAGACCTACGTTAACGGCTGGTCTCTGACCAGAGAAAAACAGCTCACTTTCAAGGAATATCTGACCATCTGTAATAGATATTACATTGGTTGGAATATATGCTGAAAGGTCACCTGCCTGTGTTTCAATAATAGGAAGTGCTGTTATAGAACCTCCACCTGCTTCTGGTGAAAGACGGCTTGATCTTTCAAGAAGTCTTGAATGCAGATAGAATACATCACCTGGATAAGCCTCACGTCCTGGTGAACGCTCAAGCAGAAGTGATATAGCTCTGTAAGCAACCGCATGCTTAGAAAGGTCATCATATATAATAAGAACATCCTTTCCGTTATGCATGAAATACTCTGCCATGGCTGTACCTGCATAAGGTGCTATATACTGAAGTGGCGCTGGATCTGCTGCTGTTGCTGATACAATAGTTGTATAATCCATGGCACCTGCTGTTTTTAATGTATTAACAAGCTTAGCAATAGTAGATGCTTTCTGTCCTATAGCTACATATATACAGATAACATCCTTACCCTTCTGGTTTATGATAGTATCTGTTGCGATAGCTGTCTTACCAGTCTGCCTGTCACCTATGATAAGCTCTCTTTGTCCACGTCCTATAGGGAACATGGAATCTATAGAAAGAAGACCTGTTTCCATAGGAACGGATACTGACTTACGTTCAGTTATGCCAGGAGCTTCACACTCTACTGGTCTGTAACCATCTGCCTGGATATCACCCTTATCATCTATAGGTGATCCAAGTGCATCAACTATTCTTCCAAGGAAGCCTTCACCAACTGGAACACCAGCCATCTTGCCTGTACGTGCGACCTTACTGCCTTCCTTAACTGTCACATCACTACCAAAAAGGATAACTCCGACCTCATCACGTCTTACATCCTGAACCATACCTTTTACACCGCTGTCGAATACAACGATTTCACCGTAAAATGCGTGGTCAATGCCGTCAACATTGGCGATACCATCACCAACCCAGTTAACAACACCTATTTCCTTATCCTTAACTGCAAGCTCGAAATCCTTGATATTAGCCTCAAGTATTGAAAGTATACCTTCCTCACTTGCTGTAGTCTTACCAGCACTTACAGCCTTTGCTATGCTGCTCTTTAACTGGTCAATACGTGCTTTCTCACTCCAGTCATACTCCTTAGAGCCGACCTTTAGCACGAAACCACTCTTTATAGATAAATCCTGTACCATCTCTAACTTAATATCAGGATTGTGGAATTCTTTTGCTATAAAGCTTTTGATTCCTGCAAGCTGTTCATCAGATGGTGCCTCAACATAAGTAAGTACTGCTGTACTTTCCTTCTGTTCAGGAGTCATCTCAAGCTCCTTTAAAGCCTTACATACTTCATCAAATAAATTTATATCATCGTTATCACATAAAAGCTGTAAGAAATTTCTCACATTCTTAGAGAATACCTTCTGAATCACAAGATGTTTTTTCTCAAGTGATACTGTTGGGTCACTAAGTTCTTCCTTAACCTGTGGTACAACATCGAATATATCCTTAATAGTGGATAACTCTTCGTGCGACATACCTGTTTTATGTAATTCTGATGCATAATCAATCGCTGTCTGTATCACTATTTATCACCTGCTTTATTCAAAAATGTGTCATAAAGTGCAGCATTTGTATCTTTACTGTTGCTTGCTACAACCTTAGCAGCAGCATCAACAACCATATCTGCAATTTCTTTTTCTGCCTTCTTTAATATCTGTTCCTTCTGGCTTACAGCTTCTGCCTCAGCATCATCCTTAATCTGTGATGCTGTCTTGTGGGCATCTGCAACTATACGCTGATATTCTTCATCAGCAGTCTTTCTTGCTTCAGAAACAACCTTTTTCTTCTCATTCTCTGCATCGCTTAACACAGCCTGATACTTTGTCTTAAGCTCCTCAGCCTCACTCTGCTTAGCAGCAGCCTCACCAAACTGTCTGTCAGCTTCCTCCTGCCTTTTAGCAATAATCTTCTGAACTGGCTTGTATAAGAATATTCTCATAAGCACGAAGAGAATTAAAAGGTTAATAATTGTAAATAAAACATTCCAAACATCTAACTGGAGCATCTTATTTTCCTGCCTTTCTTCGTAGTCTATTCTATGTTATCTGTATGCTTATATTCTACCTGATATACTTTATGTACAATTATTTTATGTACATTCATACATCAAAATGTAGATACATTTTTATTATGTACCCGGATAATACCGGATATAAACATACGATACCATCATGCCTTTATGCTTAATCCATGCGGATTAGCCAAGCATAACGATAATCATAAGGGCGATAACGAAACCATAAATAGCAGTAGCCTCTGCCAACGCACTACCAAGAATAAGTGTCTTTGTAATCTTGCCTTCTGCCTCTGGCTGTCTTGCAACAGCTTCTGAAGCCCTGCCAGTTGCTATACCAATACCAATACCTGCACCAAATGAACCTAATACGGCGATACCTGCGCCAATAGCTATGATTGTTCCACTCATAATCTAATCTCCTTTTTCTTTCTTAAGTTTCCAGATTCTTTTCTAATAATATCTTCTGCTGACTGCACAAGCCTTATCAGACTTTATCCTGCATATAACTGCGTCATACATATATACGCTATATGCACTACTCTGTAATCTCATCAATATATAATGATGTAAGGAATACAAAAACATATGCCTGTAACAGACCATCAAATATATCAAAATACAGACTGAATACAACCGGAAGACCTACCGGAAGTATCATCTTAAGAAGCTCCATAATAACGAAAGCTCCTAATACATTACCAAAAAGTCGCATACAAAGCGAAAGTGGCTTTGTTACTACTTCAAGAATGTTTATAGGTGTTACTATTGCAACCGGTTCAACAAAGCCGTGTAACCAGCGTTTAACACCTTTGTGATAGATACCAGCTGCTTCAATAAGTATAATACTCATAAGTGCCAGTGCTACCGTGACTCTTAAGTCCTTAGTTGGGGACTTAAAGCCAAACAGTCCGATGATATTGGAAACGCCAATATACAACATAACTGTTGTGAGATAAGGCACATATTTCCTGCCTTTTTCGCCAACCATTCCCTGAACCATATTCATAAGAGCTGTTACTATACTTTCTGCAACAGCCTGCCTCTTACTTATATGATTCACTTTAAGGTTTCGGGTAAGTATAAATGCAGCTATAACCAGCACAGCCATAATGATCCATGTGACCACAACTGCCTCTGAAACTGGTATTCCACCCAAAACAGGAATCGTAAAGACGGTCTCACATTGAAGTTCTTCAATAAGCTTCTGTGCTAAATCATTCAAAAAACCATCTCCTTATCCTTTCGTTTTCATACTGCGGATTGTATACCCATTTTTTGTAAATGTAAAGCCAAATAATTTATTTTTTAACAATGATTTTTATAAACATTTTAAAATATATACAATTTCTTGTATTTTATTTAGTACAATTTTAATTATTGCTTAATTTTATACAGCTGATTTTATATAATTCACCGGTTAAAAAGTCATGGTACATTTCCACTTATTATAGATAAACACTGGCTTTTCTTTGTTTTTTTCCATTTTATTTCCTGTTAAAATCCTTACAGACATTTAAAGTGCAAGTAAATGACTATTGGTCATTTTCACAGTTTTAACAATACTAATTTTGTATTTATGCAATTATGCCAATATAAAATTTATATACAAGTATAACATTTTAATATATTTTATATGTTAAAGCATTGGGAAGTGAATACAAAATACAAGTAAAATACAATGTTATACAACAAATTGTATAAATATTAATATTTTATTAAAAAACTATTTATTTTTATACGG
>OGXW01001033.1_pt1 | contig 21224 bp, 10 predicted proteins | sample 1576341 | NCBI WGS metagenome assembly OGXW01 (sample SAMEA3541592, study PRJEB24748) | human gut metagenome | biome: human gut; feature: human-associated habitat; material: faeces | place: China | collected 2012
ATACAGATGAAGATGAAATAGCAACTACAGATTTAGAAATGCATTTTATAGAACTGCCTAAATTCATAAAAAAAGCACCAGAGCCCAAAACGAAATTAGAGCAATGGTTATATTTTATTGCTGGAAGGGAGGAAAAGATGAAAGATATAGAGGAAAGAGTAAAAGAGATCGAAAAAGCAGAAAAAGTATTAGAAGAACTAAGTGCAGACAAAGAAGCATGGAATCTATATGAAGCCCGAGATAGAGCAATGAGAGACTATAATTCAGGAATGAGGTATGCAAAAGAACAAGGCTGGAATGAAGGTATGGAAAGTGGCCTAAAAAAACGGAAGAAAAAGAGGTGAACAGATAGGTATAAAAAAACGGCATAAAGAATAGAACAATTGAAATAGCTAAAAATATGATTCTACAAAACATTCCTATCAAGCAAATTTCCATTATAACAGGTTTAACTGAAAAAGAAATTTTATCTTTAAAATAATTATATAAAGCCAAATAGAAAATTTATATTTCTATTTGGCTTTTGCCTTTTGTCATAAATATTATAAATTATTAGTTTTCATTTATATTAAATATTTTTAATGCATTTTTATAAGTACTATCGGCAATTTGTTCTATTTCTAGTCCTTTTACATCTGCTATTTTTTGTGCTACATATTCTACATTTCTTGGGTCATTTCTTCTTCCTCTTAGTGGTTCTGGAGATAAATATGGACTATCTGTTTCAATTAGCATTTTATCATTTGGTACCATTTCTATTATTTCAGCTGCATTTTTGGAATTTTTAAATGTTACTGGTCCACAAAATGATATGTAAAAATCTAATTTTAATGCTTCTTTTACAAGTTCTCTATTTAAAGGGCAACAATGGAAAATTCCTTTTTTGTTCACTGTATTTTCTTTTAATATTTGTAATGTATCCATTACAGCTTCTCTTGTATGTATTACTATTGGTAAATCTAGCTTATTGGCTATTTTTATTTGTTCTATAAACGCTTCTTTTTGTAACTCCTTATTTTCTTTATTCCAATAATAATCTAATCCAATTTCTCCTATTGCAACCACTTTTTTTGTTTTACCTAAATTCTCTATTTCTTCTGACATTTTCCACAATTCTTCCTTAGTTTGTGGAATATCATTAGGCGAAATTCCTACTGTTGCATATATAAAATCATACTTTTGGGATAGTTCAATTGCTTTCTTACTTCCTTCTAGGCTATATCCTGCTGACACAAACTTTTCTACATCACTTTTATGTATTTCTTCTATTATTGTATCTCTATCTTCGTCAAATTTTTCATCATCAAGATGAGCATGTGAATCAAATAATTTCATATTAAAGTCTATTCCTTTCCTTTTAGTTCAAATACACATATAGTAATGAAAAAATTTTTCATTACTATATCTTACTTTTTATGCTTTTGTTAAAACTGTAACATTTGCCACAGCATATTCTTTGCAATGTGACAAACTTATATCTATATTTTCTATGTCATCTAAGTTCATTCCTATTATATTTAAAGATGGTCTTCCTTGTTTGTCGTCTACTACTTCTATATCTTTCCAACATATTGCATATTTATCTTCCAACTTCCAAGACAAGGCCTTAAATGCCGCTTCTTTAGCAGCAAATCTTGCTGCATAGTGTTGATACTTTTGAGCCTTTTTACTTTCACAATATTCTATTTCTTTTTCTGTAAAAACCTTATTTATAAATCTTTCTCCTAAACTTTCTATACTTTCTTTTACCCTGGAAATTTCAATTATATCTACTCCACATTTAATTTTCATACTACATTTCTCTTTTCTAATTAATTATAAAATAATAATTTATATTCTAGGAAAAGCTTTTAAATATAAACTTTGAATAAAGTTACGAATGCGAATGGAGAAACTTTAGAAATTCTTACGCAGCTTTTATGGAAAGAGTTCATTTTTAATGGAATGGTGCCATAAAACAAGTTAGAATTTCTTAAATTTCAAAATAAGCCGAGGAACGCAATGAAAAGTTCATATTTAAAAGTTTTTCCTTAAATAAAACATTATCTTATAACAATTTCAAATTTTATTTCTTAGCAAGTATCACAAAATTTAGCACATTAAACACTAATGAAATCACTAACACCAAACCAATTAAAATTGTAACTCTTTCATTTTTTTCTATATTCAAATCTTTGTATAGCACATCATATTTTGTTTTTACTTCGTTATACAATTCTTCTAATTCTAAAGTTTCTTGTATTTTATGGTTTAGCATTGTTCCAATTTCGTCTTCTGTAATTTCTTGTATCCACATTTTTTTAGTAAATTCAATAAATTTTTTCCTTGCTTTTTTCACTTTTTTAGGGTCTTTTAGTTCTACTGCTATTTTCTTTAGATATATTTTTTTATACAAATTAATTATATATGTGTATAAATATTGGTTTTCATATTCATTTGGTAATATTGTATAATTATTCATATCTTCACTTGATGAAAATAGCATTACGCCTAATTTGTTTAGTGACATTTTTGCATATTTCCATTTTGACATTGTTATTATTTTCTTATTGTTGTTTTCAATATTCTTAATATCATCTGCTGGTAATATGTTGATATATTTATCAAAATAATGTTTCACTTCATCAAATTCGTGTGAAATTCCCCATGCTGATTGGTCTATACATATATATGAATATGTTAAAAATCTTTCTGTATCTATGTCAAGTTTTAGACTCTCTACACTTGAACCTGTTATTCTTCTTAAGAAATTTCTAAATGTTTCTGCACTTTCAAAACTATTTGTTTGTAAACGTATGTTGTCATATGCATCTAAATTATTTCCTTCTTGGTTTATATCTCTAAATTTATAATTGAAATTTAGGACATTTGCGAAATTATAGTCATCTTCTATATTTGTTTTCATTAATAAGAAACATATTCCTGTATTGAAACATATAATATCAATTTTTGTTATTGCAAAAAATATCCCTTTTTTATCATCTATTTTCCCTTGAATATCTTTTGGTATTGAATATTCAAATATATTACAAGGATATTTTGCAAGTAATGCTGCTCTTGTGTCTATTGATAATTCTTCTAATTTTCTAATTTTTTCTTTTCCAAATCCAAAACTTGAAAATAAAAATTTCCTTGTTTCTGGCAAAAAGTATTGATATGTTCTCAAATCTTTTTCTTTTTGAAATGTTTTTAAGTTACAATTTTTATCTTTTAACATTTTTAATATATATTTTTGGTAATTTCCCTCTTTTATTGCAAAAGGGTGTATAAAATATGTATATTGATAGTTCGTCTTTAGTTCCATTTTCTTTAGTTCCTTATTTACTATATTTAGGTTTTTTAGGAATTACCTATAACCTTATTTTCTATAATAATTCATATTTATGTCTTTTCCTAGATACCATCCACCAATAAAGTCTATTTTTAAATAATCATCTAAATTATATGTTGGTTCTTTTACTACTTTTCCGTCTTTATCAATTGCTCCCCATTTTCCGTCTTTTTTAATTCCAGCATATCCATAACTATTTTGGCTTGTTACATCATCATAAATATAATCTACAACTGTTTTTCCATTTTTATCTACAAATCCATATTTTCCATCTTTTTTGCTTGCAAATAATGTATTTGATGTAAATATGTTTTCTGCATTTTGTTCTTCAAATTTAAAGTTGTAATATTTATATGAATTATTTTGATTTAATTCCATATATCCTTTATCTGTATTTAATTCTATTAAATATCCAGTTTGTTTTACTTGGTAATTGCTATCTAAAATTTCATTTTCATATTGGTCGTCTTCAGCTATATATAAATCTGCTTTTTCATTATATGAAAGATTTTGATATTTAAATTCTACTTTTTGATTACCTTGTAAGTCTATTATTCCATATTTAGAATCTTTTTTAGCTATAATACTTCCAGACGCTCCTTCTTTTAACTTTTCATATTCTGGTTTTATAACTACATCTCCTGATAAATTCATAATTCCGTATTTTTCTTTTTGCTTATATATAATTCCATTTTCAGGATTTTGTAATATAGCTTCAATTTTGTCATAATTTCCACTTAAAACTTTATCTCCAGCTTTTTTTACAACTTCTTGTTTTCCATTTTCTGTTACAACATAATAATCATTTCTATAGATTTTTTCTACTGTATCATATTTTGTTTCTAAAACTTGTTTATTAGCTGTATCTACTATTCCGTATTTTCCATCACTGCTTTTTACTATAAATCCTTGGCTTTTGTCTTTATCTAAACTTGTAATTTCAGCATATGATGGTGTTATTAAGACATTTCCTTTATTGTCTGCAATTCCTACTTTACCATCTTTAGTAATTTTAAATGTGTTTTGCACACCTTCTAGTGCTTCTATTTTGTCATATTCACATTGCAATAATTCTTTTCCAGATAAATCTATTAAGCCATATAAACCATTTTTTTCAACTCTTACAACATCATTTTCATACCATAAATTATTATCAGTGTCTTTATTTGATATTGCCTCAACGTGGTCATATTCTGTAAAAATTTCTTTATTTTCACTATTTAAAGCCTTTGTTTTATATGTGTTGTTATCATAATCCACATCATATGTACATAAAAACACATCATTTTTACTATTAGGAACAATTATCATTTCTGCATAACTAGGGTCTATTACATTATCTCCATTTGAATCAATTACTCCCCATTTGTTATTTTGATATGATGCAAAATAATCTTTGCTAACTATTTTTCCTTGTTTAGTATCTTTACTTAAAATTCCTTTTAACATTACAATACACATTATAATTACTATTATTGCAACTATAACTGCAAAAACTTTTTTCATATTTAATTTAGGTTCTTCATATCTTCTTCCTCTACTCAATGCAATTATTCCTCCTAATTTATTTCTAAATTACTATATCATATTTCTTTTGATTTAGCAATTTGTTTTAATAATTTAATATTATAAGAAAGACTTGAAATATAAGATTTGAATGCAATGACGAATGTGCATAGAGAAATTTTAGAAATTCTTATGTAGCTTTTATAGAAAGAGTTCATTTTTAATGGAAGGGTGCCATAAAAACAAGTTAGAATTTCTTGAATTTCGTAATAAGCCGAGGAATGTAATAAAAATCTTATATTTCAAGCCTTCTTTTGTATTAAATTAAAATGTATGATTACAAATCACTACTTTTGTCTAAATTTAAATGCAACTACACTCATATCATCTTTTGCAATACCATAATTATTATCAACAGACTCTTCCAAAATCAAATTAGCAATCTTTTGCGTATTAGTAGTTTCTATATCTTCTAACAAATACTTTATCCACAATTCCTTATTCTTATATTCTACATTAGAATCTAGAATCCCATCTGAACATAGCACTACAATTTCGCCATCATTTATATCTTTATCAAATGTTTCTAATTTACTTTCTTCTAAGATACCTGTTGGCAATGAATTCGATTTTATCATTTGAACTCTTTTATTTTTCTTTATATATGTTGGACAAGCTGCACTTTTAATAAATTCGACATTTCCTTCATATAAGTCTACAATTGCTATATCTAGAGTTGCAAATGTTTCTTTGTTTTGATTCATTAAAGCATTATTTATTAAATCTAAAGATGCTTTTTTATCAAATCCTGATACTAGCAGATTTTCTAATAGTCGTAATGTTTGGTTACTACTATTTTTAGCTTCTTTTCCACTTCCCATTCCATCACTAATTGCAACTAAATATTTTCCATCTTTTAAACGTATATTTAATATACTATCACCTGATTGTTTACTGTTGTTTTTAGTTTCTTGTGCCATTCCAATTGCCATTATGTATTTATCGTCTGATAAATATACTATTTTTTTGCCTACTGTTGCTTCAGCATTTAATACAATTGGTTCTTTTAAAATGTTTGTTAATATTTCTGCAATTTGTTCTAGTTTAGTATTTTCAAGTAATCTAGTTAGATATATTTCAACTATAAATCTATTATCTTTTTTTATCATTATATCTTGAACTTCTATCTCTTTTTGTCTTAATAAATCTACTATTTCTAATCTTTCTGCTTGATATTTTTCTTCTGCTTTTATGTCTTTTTCTATATCTTTTGCCATACTTTTTATAGCATTAGATACATTTTTTAATTGATTACTAATGTTCTTTTTGGTTTGTTCTTCTTTTTTCTTCCAGATAAAATTAGATTTTGCAACTTTGTATGAAATATTTATTGTTCTAACAATTTGCATTATATTGTCTTCTAATTGTTTGCTTATTTTGTTATCTTCTGCACCTACTATGTAACTATTACAATTTGCAAATATTTGTAATAAATCTTTTCTGCTTATTTCTTGCTTTTCTAATAATAATTCAAAAATCTCGTTGTCTATCTCTCCATCTGCTTTAGCAATATCGTCATATAACATATTGTCTTTATAAGGTTCTAAATTATTTAATAATTCACCTATAAAAATTTCTTTATTTTCGTCTGAACTAATATTGTCTTTTTCAACTGCATCTAAATCGTCTTGTCCTCTATATGTTGTAGCCATTTCGTTTATTGCGTTTGATACATTGTTTAAACTTTCTGCAACTTCTTTGCTTTTGTTTAATGCTCTATCTGACATTGAAGGCAATAATTTTGATTTTCCTGTAAATTCTTCTATATCAATTTGTAATGTTTTTGGAACAAAAAGTAATCCTATTGATGCAATTAGTATTTCTTTAAAATGTATTAATTCTACTGTATATCCATTTGCAACATATGCTAACAATATATTTCCAAGTGCAAACCCTACAACTACACCTATTTTCCCAAATCTATTTAATATACCTGCTATCATTCCTGAAATTGCATATGCAGCTATCATAATTGGCTCTGAGTTTGTTATTACTCCTAATGTTACACCTATTGTAACACCTGATGTTGTTCCTATTAACATTCCATTTTTCCAGCCAAGTACCATAACGATTAATATACTTAATATATTTCTAATGCTAAATCCTGCTACACTAAAGTCCCCAATTCCTCCAACTGCTATTGCAAGCATTAAGCTAGCACCTATAACTTCTTCAATTGAAAATGCTCTTTTTTCGTAAAATTCTTGAACGACTACAATTGAATTTACAAATATTTTATAAAATACTAATGCTATTATTGATAATGTTATTGATGCAAGTACATCATATAATGTAAATTGTGCCATTGCTATTTTTACAATTTGAATTAGTAATGTTGCTATAAATACGTTTTTTCCTATTTTTATTTTCTCATTTCGTTCTTCTTCATTATAACGTGGTTTAAATATAAATAATGTTATTATTAAAACTAGTGTTGTTAAAAAATAACCTAATCCTCCACCAACACCAAATTTAATAAAGTTTCCTAAAAGTGAAACTGCCACTACCCCTAATGCTGGAACAGATGATGCAAAACAAGCACCTAACACACTTATACTAAATATTGAAAAATCTCCACCAATGCCTACTAGTGACATCATAAATGCCACCACATATATTGCTAGATTTTCCTTTGTTAAAACATTTGAGAATATGTTTACATTTCTTTTTGCTTTTTCAGCTTTATTATTTATTTCTATTGTATCTTCATTTATATTTTGAAACATCCTTACCACCTCTTATTATTTGATAAGCTAATTTTAATACTTGTCCTTTGTGGTTTTTGTCTTTTCTAGTCTATTATCTAGAAAAACTTTTTTACAATTTATGATATATATTTTTATTTTTATTTTTATTATCACATTATTCGTTGTTTATTTTATTACATATTGCCGAAAAAAGCAATATAAATTGATATATAAAAACAGCATTCTTTCTAAAAGAAAAAGATGAACATTTCTGTTCATCTTTTTTCAAAACCTGCTTCTATTTTACCTATTTTTCATTTAGTGTCTTTTTCTTCTTCATTACGTTTTTTCACATTTTTTTAATTCTTTCAATTCTTTATAAGTGGAATAGCACATTATTCCATAACATACTGAAAGAACTATGTATACAAATAATTCTAATGACGGTTCTGTTATAGTTCCAAAACCAATTAAATTTATGTCTACAATAAATTCCAGTATGAAGATTATTTTGGTTTCTTTATATGTTAGTTTCCTAACGCTAAGTTTTGCCCTTTCAATAATCATTACTATACTCATAATTGCAATCATGGCTGGCACCTGCATATACATTTTTATCATTATATTGTACCTCTTATGTTGATGTAATAAAAGCACATCTTTGTTTCATTTAATTTTTTTTCTCAGATATTGTCTTAGATAAATTACATATATACATATTATTGCAATTATCATTGTAATTAATGCCCCAATTTCTATACATTCTATAAGTTCTATAAATTCTATCATAAAATTGTTCCTCCTAATGTCATGGTATTAAAAACAGGTTTTGTGTTTTGTTCACAAATTTGTGAACAATAAAAGCATCTGGGATATTCCCATAAAAGATATTATACATTGTATTTACATAAAAATCAAACATCTTTATTTATTTTCTTCTACTATTGCTTCTTCTTTATTTTGTTCATTTTCTGTTTGTTGTTTTACTGCATCAATAATCATAATAAATTTAACTTCACCTGAATTTTCTCCGTCTAGCATTGTAAAATTGTTATATTCTTTAGATAATTCTGTTAATTTCTCAACTCTTGTAGTTAAATCTTTGGCATCTCCATTTATATAATTACAGATTTTTTTGATTCCTTCTTCATTAAATGTTTTTATTCCATCTGCTAGAGTTGTTGCTCCATCATTAATTTGAGTTGTTCCATTTGCTAATGTTGTAGCTCCATTATTTAATTCTGATAAGCCAGATGTTAATTGATTTAAACCATTTCCTAATGTACTCATTTGTGAGACTACTTTATTTGTAAATGTTTTTTTAGCTTGATTTCCAACTTGTTTTGCAACTGTTGTTGATGTTTGCATTGCTGTTGTAGTTGCTGTACTTTGAGCTGTTGATAATGCTGTTGTTATTGCTGTTTGTGTTGCTATTTGTTGTGCTGTTTCTAATGCTGTTGTTTCAGCTGTCTGTGTTGCTATTTGTTGCGCTACATTTAATGCTGTTGCTACTGCTGTTTGGGTTGCTGTGCTTTGGGCTGTTTCTAGTGCTGTTGCCACTGCTGTTTGCGTTGCTGTATTTTGAGCTGTTGTTAGTATTAATGCTTTTTCTGTTTCTGTTAGTGTTGTTGGATATGCTGATTGTGCATTTGCTATTATTTGTGTTTTTTGTGCATCTGTTAATACTGCTTTTTCTTTAGCTTGTGTTTTTATTTGTGCTTTTTGCGCATCTGTTAATACTGCTCCTTGTTTTGCTAATGCTGTTATTTGTGTCTTTTGTGTTTCTGTTAATACTGCTTTTGCTTTAGCTTGTGCAGAAATTTGATTTTTTTGTTCTTGTGTTAATGTTGCGCCTGATTGAGCTTGAGCTTTTATTTGTGCCTTTTGTTCATCTGTTAATTTACTGCTTTCAGCAGCTTGTTTTTTTATTGATTCTAAAGTTGCATTATCTAAAGCTTCTGAATTATCATTTTTTAAACTTTGTGTTGATTTTTCTACTTCTGATGTTATTGTTTGAGCTCCACTATATGCTGTATTAACACCATTCTTTAAAGTATTTGCACCTGTTTCTAATTCTGTTGTTCCATCTTTTAATGTGTTTGCCCCATCTTGAATTTGATTCATAGAACTTTGTAAAGTATTTACTTTATCATACATTTCGTCTAAATCGTCAAATATTGTTAAATCATCATCTTCTATAACTTTTGGTGTAACATATGACATTATACTACTTGTTTCAAAATTTGTTGCATCCATTGTAATTTCTATATTATTTGGAATATCAATTTTATCACTAGAAATTCCTAAACTTTCTTGTAAACCTGGCATTGCCATACCAACTATTACAGTTCTTGTTCCATCATCTACTACTTTACCAGATGATATTTCTATATTTCTTGCATTTTCATTTTTTATAATAGTTCCAGCAACAACTACAAATGGCACATACATTTTTTCATCTTTACCATTAATATTAATTGTTCTTTCTTCTTTATTTTTATATTGTAAAGTTATTTTTACTTTTCCACTTTTTCCTGCAATTTCATTTGCAGAAACTTCTTTTCCATCTAATTCATATTTTACTTCACACTCTATTGGTAATTCTTTTTCTGATTCACCTTGATAATAAATATCATTTTTATTTGCATTCCATACAAATTTATTACCATCTTGTGTATATGTTTCATCACCACTTGTATTTTTTATATTTAGTAAATCTGACATATCATTTATTGTATCAGCATATTCACTATTTTCTATATGTGTACTAACTATTGTTTTATAATTTTTCCCTTCACTATCTAATTTTGAATATACTGTTTCATCTTTTGTATATGCAAATACAGGAAGTGTATAACCTACCATTGAGCATAACAATGTACTTGCTACTATTTTTGAAATTACTTTATTACTCTTCATTTTAGAATCCTTCCTTTCTAACTTTTATTCCCCTTTTTATTTAATATATATTTTTTATGAAGTAACATTTCGGGGGGACCGACAAGTTACAGACTGTTATACAATTACAGTCTGTACGAAGTTGGGAGTTACAAGTAAAAAATATATATTAAATTAATTAGTGTTTTATAAAAAGTATTACAATTAATTTTTTATTTGCCTCATTCCCACTGTAGACTTACATACAATTTTATCAAACAATAATAAGAATGCTGGTAATACCATAATTACTGTACACATACTTATAATTGCTCCCCTTGACATAAGTGTACATAGTGATCCAATCATTCCTATTTTAGAAACAACACCAACTCCAAATGTTGCTCCAAAGAAACATAATCCACTAACTATAATTGAGCTTATAGATGTTCCTAAGGCTTCTGACACTGCTTCTTTTTTGTCTTTTCCTTCTTTTCTATAATTGATATATTTTGTTGTTATCAAAATTGCATAATCTATTGTTGCTCCTAATTGAATTGTTCCTATTACTATTGATGCTATAAATGGTAATGTTGTATTTGTATATGTTGATATTCCCATGTTTAGGAATATTGCAAATTCAATTACCATCATTAAAATTACTGGTAATGAAATTGATTTTAATACAAATATCATTATTATAAATATAACTGCTATTGATACACTATTTACACTATTAAAATCATGATCACTAATTTCTACTAAGTCTTTCATTAATGGTCCTTCACCTGCAAGTAAAGCATTGTTGTCATATTCTTTAATTATTGAATTTATTTTATCAACTTGATTATTTAATTCATCTGTTGCAAGTTCATATTTTGAACTAATTACAACTAATTGGTATTTGTTATTTTGAAGTATATCTTTTATGCTATCTGGTATTATTTCTTCTGGTATTCCATTATCAGCAAGTGAAGAATATCCTAATGCAAATTCAACTCCATCTAAATCCTGGATTTTGTTTAACATTTCATTTACCTTGTAACTTGGAACATCTTTACTTACTAATGCAAGTTCTGTTGATACCATATTGAATTTGTCTTCTAGTGTATTTGTTGCTTCTATACTTGGTAGTGTTTGTGGTAATGTTTTGTTTAAATCATAATATACACTGATATTTGAATATCCATAAATTGCTATTGGTAATATTATTAAAAATGTTACTATTATTGCTTTATAGTGTTTTATATTAAAGTTCTTTAATTTTTCAAATCTTGGTAATATTTCTTTATGTTTTGTTTTTTCTATTGCTTTATCAAATATTAATAACATTGCTGGTAATACTGTAACAACTGATACTACTCCTAAAAATACACCTTTTGCCATTACTATTCCTATGTCTTTTCCTAAAGTTAAGTTCATACTGCAAAGTGCTAAAAATCCTGCTATTGTAGTTAATGAACTTCCTACTACTGATATTAATGTTTTTGATATTGCATGTGCCATTGCTTCATCATTATTATTATAATTTTCTTTTTCTGCTTTATAACTGTGATACAAGAATATTGCAAAATCCATTGTTACACCTAATTGTAAAACAGCACTAATTGCTTTTGTAATATAAGATATTTCTCCTAAAAATACGTTTGAACCCATATTGTATAGAATTGCAATTCCTATACTTGCTAATAAAAATACTGGTGCTAAATATGAATCTAATGCAAATTGTAAAACTATCATACATAAAATAACTGCAATAACCACATATATAATAATTTCTGAATTTGCAATGTCTTTTGTGTCTAATACTAAAGCTGACATTCCACTTATTTTACATTGATTATCTGCAATTTTTCTCAATTGCTCTATTGATTCTAATGTTTTGTCTGAAGATATTCCTTCTTTAAATGTTACTAAAATTGCTGTATCTCCATCTTTATATGCTATATCTTTTATCTCATCTGGTAGCATTTCTTCTGGTGTATTTGATCCTAATACATCTGCTACACTTGCTACTTTTTCTACATTATCTAATTCTTTAAACTTATCCTCTAATTTTTGTATATCTTTTGTACTCATGTTTTCTGTAATAACAATTGAATATGAACCCATATTAAATTCATTTGTTAATATGTTTTCACCTTGAACTGTATCTACATTATCTGGTAAATACGCTAATATATCATAATTAACTTTTGTTGCTTGCATTCCTATAAATGATGGAATTAATAACAACATTGCAATTATGAATATTATCTTTTTGTGCTTACATATTTTTTCTGCTATTTTTAACATTTTGGTCTTCCTTTCTTTCGATTTTATGACTGTTGGTCACTTCCTATATATTACCACTTTTATGACCAATGGTCAATACTTTTTATAATTTTATTGACCATTGGTCAAATTTATGTCATAATAACTATAGATAATTTTATGAACAATATTTAAATTTTAATTATATATGGGAAAGAATGTGATTAATTATGAAAAATGATAAAGAAGGAAAACAAAATAGATTATTAAATACAGCATTTAAATTATTTACAGAAAAAGGTACCAAAGATACCTCTATACAAGAAATAGTTGATAATGCCAGTGTCGCAAAAGGTACTTTTTACCTTTATTTTAAGGATAAATATGAAATTAGAGATATTTTAATTGTACAAAAATCTCAAAAATTATTCTCAGATGCACTAACATCTTTAAGAAAAAATTATATTTCAGATTTTTCTGATAGTATTATTTATATTATTAATTATGTTATTGATGAATTAACTAAAAATCCTTTGCTTTTAAAGTTTATTTCTAAAAATTTGTCTTGGGGTGTTTTTAATAAAACTGTTTTGAATTTGCATGATAAAAGTATGGATTCTGAAAATTCTGTTTATGATTTATTTATTAAAGGTATAAAAGAAAATAACATCAAGATTGAAAATCCTGATGTTACATTGTTTATGATTATTGAGCTTGTTGGTTCTACTTGTTTCAATTCTATTTTATACAAGGAACCCTTACCTATTGATGAATATAAGCCTTATTTGTATAAGACTATTAGAGGAATGATTAGCTAATCATCCCTCTTTTTTATTCTTTACTTTTTATCAAATTTTGATATTTTTTACTATTTTATTAAAGAACTTTTTTCTTTATTAACACTACACCTGAGCTAATTATTATTAATGCACTTATTGTTAGAATTATATATGGCAAGTAATCTTTATTTTCACCAGTTGGCACAGTAATTACAATGTTTTTATTGCTGTCATCTTGTTCATGTGTTGAACTTTCTGATGGAACATAATTTCCTGGTATTGAGTCTTTTATTTTTCTTTCTTTTAGCTCATTTGTTTCTACATCATTATCAAATGAATAGTCATTTTCGTTATTTGATAATAATCTTGATGTTGACATTTTTACAGTTTTTATTTGTCCTGGTTCCATGTTAGCAAATTCTTCTGTTTGGAATATTCTATTATATTTACGTACAGCTTCAAATGCTTTTTCTGATAAATTACCACCTTTGCTTAAGTCTCTACTATTTACAACTGTCCATGAACCTCCATTTTCTTTTAAGTTACTGTCTTTAAAGTCTAAGTCATTTGATAAATAGTCATATAGTTTACTTACTGTTGCCATTTTCCAATTATTTGGATTTGTTATTGTTCCATAAATGTAATAATCTTTTTCATTATAGTCTATTTCAGCTCTTGTATTGTCTACATATACTTCATATTCTACTTCTAATGTGGCACCTTGCATTAATTCAGTATCAATCTCTACATGGATATTTCCATCTGGTAATACTTTTACATGTTGTAAATCGTCTGTTCTTGGGTCACCATCGATTATTACTTGGCCATTTGCTAAAGTAACTTTTACATGTGATATTTCTTTTCCTATTCTAACATCTTGTATAGGTCTTTGAATTATACCAAAATCTATATTATCAAATATAAATTTCAAGTTTGCACCAAATTCACTAATATTGTCTAAGTTTACATCATAATCTAATTTTATCTCAAATTTTTGAGTATTTGCTTCAATATCTTGTAAATTTTGTTCTGTAGATGTTCCATATGTTATTGTTTCTTCTTTTGTTCTTGTATCTACTATATCAAATTTACTTCCATCTGTATTTACTCCTAAGTCATCTTTTGCATCTGATAGTCTTGTAGCATCTCCTGTTTCTGTTCTATACCAATATTTGTTTGTTACCACTTCATTTGCTGATTTTTTGCTTCCACCTCTATAAATAGTTGATTTATAGTTGATTATCTTGATATTTTCTGTTGTTCCATCATATTTGTGTATTACACTATTGTTTCCATATGTGTAACGTATTAAATAATTTCCTGGAATTACACCGCTAAATTCATATGCTCCTTCTCCTGTTGTATATTGTGATGCTTCTTGTGTTTTTGGTTTTCCTTGTTCATCTTTTTCTCTTTTGTATAAAGTTGCAACAACTGCATTTCCATCTTCTGATGTTTTTATTTCTCCATTTTCATTTGTCTCTAGTAATTCTACTTTAACTTTTTCTACTGTTCCATCTTTAGAACCATTTTGTGTATTATATATACCGTCACCTTTTCTTTGTCTATCTTTTCCTTCTTTGTCTAGTAATTCTTGTATTGCAACATCTTCCCATACAGTTCCTTTTATTACTCTAGTGTCACCTTCTTGTACTTTTACTATAAATGATGGTGCTGAGTCTGTATCATCTTCAAATGAATCTCTATTAGTTGGTTCTGTTGTTTCTGGATTAGAATCTTTATCTATTCCTGCATATCTACTACTAAATCCTTCATTTGAATATGTTGAATATGAACTTATTTCTGTAACAGAGTTTAAAGTTATATCCTCATTTAATACTGCATTTATTGCATCATTTTTTAATTTATATTGTATATAAACTATTTTTTGTTTTTGTGGTGCGATTTTTTGGTTAGCACCTATTGCTACCTTTTTATATCCATTATTATTATAGCTTTCATCTACTTGATATGCTATGTCTTCTCCATCTTCCGTTATTATACTTGCAATATCATATCTATTATCAAAATAGTTTACTAATTGATTTGCCTGTGTATATAAGTTTGTTGATTCATTTCTAATTGCTATTTTATATGTTATATACATTTGTAATTTTCCAGCATTTCCATCTTGTTGATTATATGAAACATCTGCTGAATACATTTCTCTTGTATATGACGCTGAACCCCATTTATTTCCGAATTTTACAGCCATATTAAATCCATCATCTGCTGTATTATTAAATCTTTGATTATATTTATATGTATGTGTATATCCATTTAATTGTATTTTTGCACTTTCTATGTCTTCTATTATTGCTAAATCTGGCATTTCTCTTTCATATAATCCAAGATTTATGTTTGGAATTTCTTCTACATTATTAGAATATAATTGTGCTAATGTAATAGATTGTCCTAATAATCTATCTGGTGACGCATCTTTTGTATTTGCTATTAACATATATTGGTTGTTTATTCCTGTTACAGGATATTTTTGACCATCATATCCATATATGTAATTTCCACCATATTGTAGTGTACTTACATGATCACTATATGAATAATCTAAGTTATATACTTTTCTATTTTCACCATTTCTAGATTCATTTTTTACTATTGTTGCATAATTATTATTAAAGTCATCTCTTAAATTATCATCTGTTGCTTTGCTTCCATTTGCTACTGTTGCTTTTACTGGTACAGATTTATAGCACATTCCATTATATTCAAATTCTATATATGCTCCATCTAAATCTTCTATTTGTATTTTTTTAGCTGATGAGTCTCTTTGGTAATCACCAAAAAGATATGCTCCTAATTCTTGTTGTCCACTTGTATTATTTATTTTTTTTGTTGTTTTTGTGTCTATAATTGTTCCATCTGATTTTTTCAATGTTACTGTTATATTATTTACTCTTTTGTCTTCTTGATCATTTTGATCATTTTTCCATAAATAATTTCTTATTGATGCTTTTTGAGATATTATATCTTCCCATACATATCCACTTATTTTTACATATAATCTTTTGTTTGTATATGTTTGATTTATTGCTTGTCCTACTGCAGAAATATTTATATTTCCCATTACTTCTGGACTTGATACACTAACTTCTTTATATCCAAAGTTTGGATTTACTACTTCATATATTGTATAATCTCCTGTTTTATTTATATTTCTTATTGTTGCTACCCCTCGTTTTGTTATATAAATTGTTGCTTTACTTTCATCTGAAGTATATGTTGCTGGACTTCCATCAACAACCCAACCTCTGCCTTTACAATAAGCCTTAAATCCAACATTTTCTAATAATTTTCCACTATCTTGGTCTTTTTTTGTTATTTTTATATTTGTAAAATATACCCTTGGCAAATTAATGCTTACCTCTGTTGAGCCTGTTAATCTACCACCATATGAAGCCATATTTTGTCCACCATCTGATGCAAAAAATACCATTCTAGCTCTTAAAATATTATTTATTTTTTTATATATTTTTACTTCTTTTGCACTATCTGGCTTATTATTTTTAAATGCTAAATAAAATGTTGAACCATTTGGTATTGATGATATCTTGTTTACTCCATTTGGATTTGCCGAACTTGCCCAACCATCTGCTTCACAAGTTCCACCATCTTCTTTTGTCACAACTGCTTTGCTTATACTTCCTGCTCCTGTATTTTGTATTTTATATGGTCCTACAAATACATATTCTCCTTCTTCTATTATTGTCTGAACATTTGGTGAACTTGCATCTTTAAAATTAGAATTTGTTGTTGAATTAACATATGCGGTTCCTTCTGCTTTTAATGTTTTGTATTTGTTTCCACCAAATTGATTTATCATATAACTTTCACTAACACCTGATGGCAAACTTGAATTAAATAATCCTGCATTTACCATTGTTCCTGAGTACATTGCAGATGTTTGCATCATCATTAGTCTATATGGGCTAGTTCCTGTACGTCCCCAAGGTTCTCTATTTATGTATGATTTTGTAGCATAATATAATACTTCCATTGCATATCTGGCTGCTTGTGAGTTTGTAGTACTAAGACCATTTACACTTGACATTCCATTTGCTCCTACATCAACAACTGCTGTCGCCATATTTCTATGGTTTGCATTTCCATGATCAAATGGATCCATACAATAATATGCTCTTTTAGGTCCAGAAGTATCTGTGTTACCATCTGTCCATACACTTATATTCATAGAGAAAAATCTATCTAAATTACTATCTGCTTGTCTAATTATTTCTCCCATAGTTTGTGCTCTTGATGTTGTTACTACCATGAAAGCAAACATTATAAATATTATTATACTTGTTATTATCTTTTTTCTCATCGTTTTCCTCCTTTCCTTCAAAATTTATTCATCTATAAGCACTTCTTTTTTTATCAAATATACCCCTACACTAATTATTCCTATAATAATTATTATTAATGAAATATACATTACAGGTGAACCTGTTTTTACTGAGATAATTAATTGAGCTGTACTCATATCATCTTCTCCTGTTTGCCTATTTCCTGGTGTTGAATCAATATCTTGTAATGAATAATTATTACTTACTTTATTTAACTCTGCTGTATTTATACTTGTTCCTGTATTATCTAAGTTCATTGTTTTTGTAAGTGTTAATGTTAATGTTTTTGTTTCTCCTGGATTTATCATTTGATTTGATAATTCTTTTGTGTATAATTCTCCTTTTGTTGATTGATACCAATTGTTGTTCATTGCTGAAGAGAAATCTAAATCACTTGGTTTATTATCAAAAACTTCATTTACATATCCACCAACTTCACCTTCATTTGTTACTTGTAATTTATATTCTACAATTACTGTTGTTCCAGCTATTTTCTTTCCATCTAGTTCTATTTTAGCTAATTGAGTATTATCATATTGTTTTACTGTTGTTCCTGTTTTGTTTTGAATTATAATTTTACTAATGTATTTGTCTAAACGTAAATCAAATTTTTCTCCTTGTACAAAACCTGCATCTATGTTAGATAAATTACTTGTAGCTAATTCTAATGTTTTTGTCATAGCAACTTGTTGTTCTTGTCCATTTAAAGTTATATTATTACTTACAACATCTGAATTTTCTTTTTCATTTATACCTTGTTTTTGGTATTCTGTAACTCTATAATTTTTTGTATCATATTTAAATACAACTATATATTTTCCTTGTTTTACATTTGTAAATTCATATTCTCCTGCTTCTCCAGTTTTTGCCGTAATTTCTTTATTTTCAAAGTTTGTTGCTATTTTTCCTGTTTCTTCATCTACTAATATTACTTCTATTCCGCTTAGTAGTTTTTCTGTGCTTTCTCTTAATCCATTTTTGTTTTCATCTATCCATGCTACACCTGAAATATTATATGTCATTTCTGGATCTGAGTTAACATTTTCTTTTCCTACTACCTGATATGTAACTGAATTGCAAGAAACTTCTTGTAATAATCCATTTATTTTTATTTCATTTGTTATTTCTTTTGTAAATATTTCATCTGTATTTATAACTGTGTTTATTTCAAATACAAGTTTTTGTCCTTGTTCTAAATATAAATTGTATGTTATAGTTTGTGATTTTTCTGTTATATCTATATTTTCTTCTTTTGTTAATTCTCCATTTGTATATAATTTTGCTGTTGCACTTTGTATGTCTGCACCAATTGGCACATCGTCTGTAATATCAAGTTGTTTTGCTTTTGTTCCTTTGTTTTCTATTTCACAAGTATATGTTAATTTATCTCCATTTTTGACTTTCTCGCCATCTATACTTCCATATTGTTTAGCTGTTATATCTGACTCTGCATTATATATTACTCTATCCATTTCATTAGAAGTATATATTTCATCACCTAAACTTGCATTATATATAAAGTGATAGCTTTTGCTCTTAATACTTGTATCCATAGGATTTACTTGAAATCCTAATCTTATTGATATTGTTTTTCCTGCTTCTATAGTAGGTATTTTTAATTTTACATTTCTATTTTTATATTCTACAAATTGATATTCGCTTTCATCTGGCATAAATAGTGAATCTGTTTTAAAGTCAAATCCATCTGGTACAGGAATGTTTACTATTACATTTTGTTGTGTACTATTTGATATATTTTTTATATCAACAAAAAACGGATATTCTCTATTTGTTAATATATCATATTCTTCTTCAAATTTACTTCTCATTTGTAATTTTAATTTTCCTTGTTTTATTGGATTTGTTAGTGTTTCTATTTCTTTTTTTTCTATTCCATCTCCTGTAATTTTTATGTTTCCTGTTGTTGTTTGATTATTGTCTTCTACTTCTTTTACAGAAAATTTATATGAAATTTCTACACTTTCCCCTGGTTTTAAAGTTTCTATGATTTCTTGTTTTTCTGTTAAATTTGAATTTTCTTCAATTCTTGTGTAAGAAACATTTTCATCACCTGATATTGAGTCCCATCCATCTGTATAAACTTTTTTGTCATAGAATATTGCATTTGATTGTGTAGCTATCATTTTTATATTTTTGATTTCTTCTGATGAATTATTTTTTAATTTTAAGATATATTTTATTCCTTGGCCTTCATATACTTCTTGTCCATTTTTTAATGTCTCTCCACCTGTTCTTCCTGCTAATTCTATTGATAATTTTTCTGTATTTTCATTTGCTATTACATTTACTGAAGTATTTTCTGCAATTCCATTTTGTGTTGTAACATCACCTGTTTTTAAACATATTGTTGAACTTGTTTGTGTTTCATCACCTGCATATTGGTAAAAAACTTTTATACTATTTGTATTGCTTTTTCCTTTTTCTATATTTTCTGGAATTCCTAATTTATATTCAAATTCAACTGCTTCTCCTTGTTTTATTGTTTCTTCTCCAAAATCTATTTTATAAGATTTTACTTTTGTTATATCTATATCTGTTTTCCAGTTTGAACTATCTTTATCCTCATTAGCATTTTCTGAATAAGATATTACTACATTTTTTCCTTGTAATTGCAACTCTTTAACAAGGTTCATCTCAAATATTTCTCTTGAATTCTCTGAGTCTGAAAAATTTCCTACTATACATATTTTACTAATTTCATTTTCATAATTATTTAATAATGCAAATATCCCTTGCGCTTGTTTAGCTTCTGCATGATCCTCTATTACTGCTGTTTTTACTTTATCATCTGTATTTTCAATTACATCATTTTGTGTGTTAAATCCTGTTAAATTATTTATTAATAATACTCCATATTTAGAATTCATTTTTACAGTTGTGTTTGTATTAAAGCTTTCTCCTGCTCTATTTTCATTTGTATAATTCATTGTAATTTCTGATGTTTTTGTTGGTGTTATTTTTGATATTTCTATATCTGCTGTAATTGATATTTGTATTCCTGAATTTATATTGTTTATAAATGTTGATTGTTCTCCTGTTAATTCAAAGCTTATTGCTTGATTTCCCTCATTTGTAATATATTGCTTTGCATTAGCTATATTTAGTTCGTTTTGTCCATTTAATTGTGTAATATTTTTTACTGTTACTTTCATTTCTTTTGGAAATACTAATTCTACTGTAGCATTTTTATATAAGTCATATTGTTCATTATTACTTTTTAATGTTGCTAATAATTGAACATTTTCATTTTTTTGCAATGTTGATAATTCTGCATTATTAATGCTTATTGTTGCTTCTGTTTTTGTATCTAATAAATTTATTGTTGTTTCTGCTATTTCTTGCTTTG
>OGXW01001040.1_pt1 | contig 21181 bp, 17 predicted proteins | sample 1576341 | NCBI WGS metagenome assembly OGXW01 (sample SAMEA3541592, study PRJEB24748) | human gut metagenome | biome: human gut; feature: human-associated habitat; material: faeces | place: China | collected 2012
ATTCTTTTGCCACTTCTTCATTTGCACTGTCTTTGCATACACCAAGAAGTACATCTACACCAGAGGTTACATAGTTCTGGGATTTCTCATTGGAAGCCGGGAGTGCAAACCTGCGCCGCACAAAAACGGCGCAAGCGGCAGTCGTTTCTGATTTGTGATTTTTCCCGCGATGACGGCGGCGGCAGGTCCTCGATCTGGGCATCCTTTGGATCCTTCTTTGCTGCTTTGGCATCCTTCTCATCTTCTTTTGCGTCGTTGTTTTCTTTGGTCTCGGTTTCCTTCTCTGCAGTTTTGTTTTCCTCTGTTCCTGCGGAAGTTTCGCCGTTATCTGTTTCGGCGTGCTCAGCTTCGAGGTTTTCGTTCTCCGCCGCTGCCGCGCCCTGCTTCATTTCTTTCTCTGTCTGGCTCATGGTGATTCACCTTTCTTTATGATCATCCGCTGCCGTCCTGGCAACTCTAATTTTCTTCGTTTTTAAATGTGGCATCCAGCTGCTTCATCAGATGCTTCAGCGTGCTGAGTACCTTTTCGTAATCCATCCGTTTCGGTCCGATGATACCGATGGTACCGCGGATTCCTTCGCCCAGTTCATAGTTGGCAGTGACCACGCTGCAGTCCTTCATGGTCTGGAGCGGTGTCTCATCTCCGATATAAACCTGGATTCCATTGTTGTCCTCGGATTCATTTACATCTGTGATCAGCTCCTGAAGCTTATCTTTCTGTTCCAGGGTACTGATCAGCTGGCTTGCTTTCTCGCCGTCGCTCAGTTCCGGATACTTGAAGATGTTGGTCGCGCCGCTGGTGTAGATCTGAAGGTCTTCCTCGTCGGCCCGGATGGCTCCCGCCACTTCATTCAGCACCAGATCGATGATCTGGCTATGGGCACCGGCCTGCTGTTTGAGCTTCGTGATCACATCTAAATTGATCTGCTCAATGGTGAGACCGTTCAGCGCGCTGTTCAGCAGAATGTTTAAGTTCAGGATTTCCTCCTGGCTGACCGGCTCCGGAATGTCCACCATGGCGTTCTTGATGAGGTTTCCTTCCACCACGATGACCACCAGCAGCTTGTTTTCTTCCATCTGGGAAAGCTGGATGAATTTCAGTTTGTTCTGATGGTACTGCGGTCCGCTGATCATGGCAGCGTAGTTGGTGTTGTTGGCAAGGAGCTGTGCCAGCTTCTTTAATACCAGTTCCACCCGGTCAACCCGCTTGATCATCAGACTCTTGACTTCGGTAACCTCCTGCTCCTTCTCCTGCATGATCTGGTCTACATAGAAGCGGTAGCCTTTATCGGAAGGAATACGCCCTGCCGAGGTGTGCGGCTGCTGAATGTACCCCATCTCCTCCAGGTCCGACATCTCGTTCCGGATGGTTGCGGAACTTAATTTCAGATCCGTGTATTTGGAAATGGTTCTGGAACCTACCGGCTCACCTGTTTCCAGATAAGTTTTGATGATGGCTTTTAATATCGTAACCTTACGATCATCCAGTTCCATTCTGCCGCCTCCTTTTCTTTATTAGCACTCGCCATTAAGGAGTGCTAACATTCTGTGATTAATATACTTTACCCTATGTCGTTTGTCAAGAGGTTTGGCGAAAAAAACTATGTTTTTTCTGTGATTTTTAGGGATAGTTCGTTTTTTCCTTGACAAATCAAAAAAATCATGTAAAATAGGGTCTTATCGTTCATATATTACAAATTTGTTACATATATTTATTTTGTGTGAATCAAATATTTCTTTTTTACGCATAACAGACTTTGCAGCCTAAGCTGCAGAAATACCAAATAAGATACAGGCAAAAACAAGCACGCCTGCACCCTGCGACCGAGATCGTCACTGTAACAAATTTGGAAAAAGGAAGGATTGATCTTATGTTAATGAACAAAAAATTTTTTGTAACACTACTGACTACTGCACTGTTTCTCATAAGCGGCACTTTCACTGCCCTGGCATCGGACTTAGATGGCTCCTTCGATGATTTTGAAGGAAATACCATTGTCGGCTGGGGCTGGGACTCCACGCAGCCAAACACTGCAGTTCCGGTCACTGTTACCATCACCAATAAAGAAACCGGCGAGCAGGTAAAGAGCTTCCACCAGACCGCCATCACCTACCGCTCCGATCTGGAGGAAAACGGAGTCGGAAACGGGCGCCACGGCTTCCGCATTGCCATGAACTGGGACACTCTCCCGGACGGAACCTATTTAATAGAAGGAAATGTAGACGGCAAAGCACTCTCCAACCCCAAAACCTATACTAAGGGGGAAGTTGCAAAGAATAATAAAGAAGAAAGCAATGCTTCCGGCGATGCCCATGACCATGAGCACACTGCAATCGGCTTAAAATCCCTTGGTTTCTTCCGCACCACCGGCTACTGCCCGTGCAAACAGTGCTCAGAAGGCTGGGGACGCCGCACCAGCACCGGCTCCATTGCAAAATCCAGCCACACCATCGCCGTAGACCCGCGCATCATTCCTTACGGAAGCAAGGTTATGATAGGCGGAGTCATCTACACCGCAGAGGACCGCGGAGGCGGTGTCAAAGGAAACCACGTCGATATCTTCTTCGACACCCACGCACAGACCCGCCAGCACGGAAAGCAGACGCAGGAAGTGTTCCTGGTGCTCGGATAAAATATAACAATATCACACAGTAACGAACAAGGGCCGAAAGGTTTCGTCCCCGCCATTCGGCGGGGACGGAACCTTCCGGCCCATTTGGGTTTACTGTGCGATATTGTTTACTTCAGCTGCTCTTTGTAGATCGCAATGACCTTCTTCATTGCTTCCTGACCAGGCGCGCCGATGGTGGTTCTCTTCTCTACGCAGGTCTTCATGCTAATAGCCTCGTAGACATCTTCCTCGAATACCGGGCTGATGGCCTTAAACTCCTCCAAGGTCATATCGTCCAGTGCAATGCCCTTGTCGATGCAGAACAGCACCAGCTGGCCTACAATGCCGTGTGCGTCACGGAACGGGACACCATGGTTTACCAGGTAATCAGCTGCGTCGGTTGCATTGGTGAAGCCATTCTTTGCACTTGCTTCCATAACTTCTTTATTAAAGGTCATGGTGGAGACCATACCGGTGAACAGTGCCAGACAGCCTTTTACGGTGTCGATGGCATCGAAGGTCAGCTCTTTGTCTTCCTGCATGTCTTTGTCGTATGCTAACGGGATGCCCTTCATGGTGGTCAGAATGGACATCAGTGCGCCATACACACGACCGGTCTTACCGCGTACCAGCTCTGCGATATCCGGATTCTTCTTCTGCGGCATGATGCTGCTTCCGGTGCTGTAGGCATCGTCGATCTCCACAAAGCGGTATTCGTTGCTGTTCCAGATGATGATTTCCTCAGAGAAGCGGCTTAAATGCATGGCAATGGTGGAGAGGGCAGATAACAGCTCGATCACGTAATCACGGTCGGATACGGAATCCATGCTGTTTAAGGTCGGTCCGTCAAAGCCAAGCAGCTCAGCCGTGTAAGCGCGGTCCAGCGGGTAGGTGGTTCCTGCCAGTGCGCCGGAGCCCAGCGGGCAATAGTTCATGCGCTTGCGGATGTCGTGCAGGCGGCTTCTGTCTCTGGAGAACATCTCAAAATAAGCGCCCATATGGTGAGCCAGGGTAACAGGCTGTGCCTTCTGCAGATGGGTAAAGCCCGGCATATAGGTGTCGATGTTTGCTTCCATGATCTTTAACAGCTCTTCTAATAGTTTTTTAACCAGAACGTCAATCTCATCGATCTCGTCTCGGCAGTAAAGCTTCATATCGAGTGCAACCTGGTCGTTTCTGCTGCGTCCGGTGTGAAGGCGCTTGCCTGCATCACCAATGCGCTCAATCAGATTTGCCTCTACAAAGGAATGAATATCCTCATGCTCTTTGGTAAATACCAGCTTGCCGGACTCAATGTCGGCCAGAATGCTGTTTAAGCCATCAATAATCGCCTTGCGGTCTTCTTCAGACACAATGCCCTGCTTTGCCAGCATGGTAACGTGTGCAATGCTGCCCTGAATGTCCTGATGATAAAACTTCTGGTCAAAAGATAAGGACTCGTTGAAGTTGTGTACCAGCTGGTTTTCTTCCTTGGTGAAGCGTCCGCCCCATAATTTCATAGTGTTAGTCTCCTCTTTTTTCATATTTGTATCATGATTACTGTTCAGGCATACAAAACAGTAACCTATTATTTTCAGCAGTATAACTGCCTCAAGTTACCATTTAGCCGGATGTTCCGACTCTTCCATTTCTGGATTTTCCATTTCCGTTTCCTCAAAATCCTGCATTTGGGGATCTATCCTCTCAAAATCCGGATATTCTGTTTCTCTCCCGGTCTGCGCATGCATACTTCTTTCTTCCCCGTCATATTCACAGTGTTCATATGCGTCCGCATCCTGCTCATACGCCTGCTCTTCCCGGTATCTGCGAAGCAGCCAGCCACCCAGTGCGATCAGCGCCAGCAGCACTGCACTACCGCCCGAGATCAGCGCGCCCGGGATCAGTCCCTTCGGGGTGTATTCCATGGCTACGGTATGACTCCCGGCACTCAGCCAGATGCCCACAAACGAATCCAGGATTTTTTCCGGCTTCTGCTCTTTTCCGTCGACCAGGATTTTCCATCCTTCATCGTAAGGGATCGAAGTGAACATCCATCCTTCCTGATCGCAGCTGATCATTCCCTCTAAAGAGGTATCTGTCCAGCTCGTCAGGCTCCACGGATGTGCGGAAAGCTTTGCGGCAATGGAGCCAAGTCCGTTTTCTGAGAAGCGGTACACATCAGCCCACATTTCCTCCTTGCTGTCCTCCGCAGTCAGGGTAACTGCTTCCCCGGCTACACAGTAGCCCAGCTCCAGAAGGTAACCGCGGTCCACATTCGTAAAGGTTTTCGTGCCCTTCCAAGTCGTGGCAGTCACTTTTTCAATCTTTTTATTTCCCACGTAAGCGTAATATTCCCCGCTTGTTTCCGGATAAAAGGTCAGGTCACTGCCCTCAGTACTTGTGTCCAGAACCAGGTTCATAACCTGCTCTGCCCCAAGCGCATCGGCCAGACTGTTCTGCACATCCGCAGGATTGCCGGTTTCCAGATTCCACCGGGATTCAAAATCCGGCTCCACATAAAATCCAACCGGTAAGGTGTAGTTATTCTGGTACAGCCAGACTCCGTCCTGTTCTCCGATCACCGTGCGAAGAGACGTGTCATCCGGCTTTTCCGAATAAATGCCGTATTTTACGGAAAACAGGGCATCGACAAGCGGTGTGCTTCCGGTGATGCTGTAAGCATTCGTGGAGCTTTCACATCCCAGCTTCTTAAACAATGCCGAGAGGTCCGCATTTGCCGTGGAGGAAAACAGGGAAACCGATGGAAAATGCATCCAGGCTCCATCGTTCTTGGTTTTCCGCGTCACCTTTTCCATGCGGAAGAAAGAGTCGTTTGGCTGAACTGAATCCACCAGCTTCTCCGATGCTGCATTATCGTCCGTATAGGCCGTCCGGCTGGTTGTTGTCACACTGGTCACAGCCGTATTTACCGCTGCCTCAATGGAAACAACCGCCAGCGCATAAAACAGCGCCGGAAAATAATAACGCCTGCCTCTCTGGTAAAGGGCGATGGCCCCAAGATACAGTGCAAGGAACAAAATCGCCACATAATATACAATAAAATGGAAGTGATCCTCCGTCACCAGTTTCTGTGCCATCAACACAAAGACCACGGAACCGGCAAACGCTGCCGTCACATGCTTCCACGGCGTTTCCTTCAGATACATGTAAGCCCGGTAGCAGGCAAACAGCACCATGAAAATGTAAATGTAGGACTGTCTGCAAGGCAGGCTGTTTGGATAATGAAAGCCGTGCCAGATAAAATTCAAGACATTGAACGAAAAGCTCGCAAAGAAGAACAGCAGCATAACACAGTAAACCGCCTTTTCCTTTGCAGATATCTTTTTGCAAAGCAGGTAAAGGATAAAAAACATCAGCACTGCTACTCCGCAATACACATTCGGCCAGTGGTCCAGTCCGATCTCCGTCTCCACGTTGCCGATATGGCGAGCGATCATATCAAAGATTGGGAAATACTGGGAAAATGTTTTCGGAAAGCTCACATCGCCCGAAGCGGTCATCTGCAGGGCAAAAACCTCCGGAAGCAAAACTACCGCCGACAGGCCGCCCGCCAGCAGGGAATAGACCGCAAACTGGAAGCCGCGCCCGATAAATTTCTCCCAGTGCATATCCTCATCTAAAACCAGCAGTGCGATAAAATACAGCACCATAAAAATGCAGGTCATGATGGAGATATAATAATTAGAAAGAATGGACATGCCGAGCGTCAGGCAGTAAAGTATTCCTTTTCCATCTTTCACCAGCCGCTCCAGCCCCAAAACGATCAGCGGGAACAAAATAATGCAGTCCAGCCACATAATGTTCCAGCTATAGGCAGCCATATAGCCCGACAAGGCGTAAAAGATACCGAAAAATGCCACACCAAAATCGTTGGTCCTGCAATGCTTTCTTAAATAATAAGCCATGGTGAGACCACAAAGCCCAATCTTTAACACGATCTGGTAAGTCATAAACTCAATGACCAGATTCTTCGGGCAAAGGATCAAAAGCCAGTTAAACGGACTCGCCAGATAGTAGGCATACAGTGCTGAAAAGTTCACACCCATGCCGACATCCCAGCTATAGAGAAGACTGCCTCCGCTCTTCAGCTTGTACTGGAATTCTGAGAAAAACGGTGCATACTGATGATACATATCCGTCCGAAGAAAGGTTTCCTCTCCAAACGGGAAGATTCCCCGCTGCACGAAAATGATCAGCATGATCACCACCGGGATCAAAAAAGCTGCAACCAGGGCATCGCCGGAACGGATCAGGTCCTCCTCTTCCATGGCCTGTTTGCGCAGGCGTTTTTTTGCACGCTTTTCCGGGCGGGTGAAACGCTTCCTGGGTTCTTTTCTCACAGATTTTACTGTTTTCGGTTCTGCGGCTTCCGTTTTCGGTGCTTCTGATTTTACCTCATTCCGTTTTGCGCATTCCCATGTTTCCGCCCGTTCCGGCATTCCTGCTTTTTTCGTCACTTCTGCATTCTTCGGCATTCCTGCTCGCTTAGGCATCTCTGCATCCTCCGGCATTCCTGCTTTTTCCAGCGGTTCTATCTTTTCTGGCGCTTCAGCGGTTTCCACCCCTTGCAGATGTTCCATTTTCTCCGGCAATTTCTCATTCTGACCACGCTTCGCTTCCACACTGGCAACTGCGCTCTCCATCTCCGCTAACAAGTCAGCAACACTCCCCTTTTTTTCCTGAAGCGTGCCTCTTTTTTCCTCAATCATAAGTAAATCCTCTAGTTCTCTCGTAACACAGGCGATTTTTTCGCTTTGCATGCTGCATCTCCCTACTTACGATGATCATTTTTTCCTGTCACTGTTAACATTTCCGTTACCTTGGAACACTTATGCAGTTATGATTCCTTCTTAAAAATAAACCATTTGCTAAATGCATAGTTCAGCACCAAGGAAATCGCCGATACTACGATCTTGCAAATGAAATCCTGCTTAATTCCCAGACCGTCTACCATAGCGATCATTGCCACCATGGTAAAAACACCGGTTGCGGCCCTGCAGGCCACAAAAGGCACAAATTCCGACCAGACCTTTTTCGGATGAAGGTCAAAGCTGCCAAATACAAACAGCTTGTTCGTCACAAAAGCAAACAGGACCGCTGCTGCCCATGAGCCTGCCGTAGCAACCCGGTAATCGATCCCGACACGGCGCATGTACCAGTAGCTGACCCAGTCCACCAGAGTGGTCAGCACACCGAAGACCAGGTAGGAAATGGTCTCCCGGTTTACGAGTTTCTTCCATAATTTAGTTATCATTTTTTTCTCCATATAAATATCAGTAAATCACTTATGCCCCATTATATGGCACGGAGCTAGAATTGTAAAGCACTCCCACCCCAGTCCAAAAAATTTTATAAGTTTTTTTAATAAAAGACTTGCTATTTATTTGTTTTGCGTATATCCTATTAGCAGAAGCTGCTTTCCAGGCACTTCCCCCCATAACCGTAACTTTACAGTTCTTGCAGCTGCCCTGTATTTCACAGCCGCAAACCATAAAAAACATTCAGTGAGGTATGAAGATGAAACCAGTTAAAGAAGGAAAGGTACGCGAAATCTATGACAATGGAGACAGCCTGATCATGGTAGCCACCGACCGCATCAGCTGCTTTGATGTGATCCTCCACAACACCGTTACCAACAAAGGTAAAGTTCTGACCCAAATGTCCAAGTTTTGGTTCGATCTGACCAAAGACATTCTGCCGAACCATATGATTACCACCAATGTAAAAGAAATGCCGGAATACTTCCAGACTCCGGAATTCGAAGGCAAGACCATGATGTGCCGGAAGCTGACCATGCTCCCGTTAGAGTGCATCGTCCGCGGCTACATCACCGGAAGCGGCTGGGCAAGCTATAAAGAAAACGGAACCGCATGTGGCGTGAAGCTGCCGGAAGGCTTGCAGGAATGCCAGAAGCTGCCTGAGCCGATCTACACTCCTTCCACCAAGGCAGAAATCGGTGACCACGACGAAAACATCACCTACGAGCAGAGCATCGGCCACCTGGAGAAATACTTCCCGGGCAAGGGTGCCGAATACGCAGCAAAGCTTCGTGACTGCACCATCGCACTTTACAAGAAATGCGCTGACTACGCTTACAGTCACGGCATCATCATTGCAGATACCAAGTTTGAGTTTGGTCTGGATGAGAATGGAAATATCGTTATCGGTGATGAGATGCTTACACCGGACAGCTCACGTTTCTGGCCGGCAGATGGCTATGAGCCAGGACACATTGCATCAGGAACAAAAGCTGCTGATTTTTATAAGCAACTGAATATTAATACAAATAAAATAGTAATTGCTACAGATAGTAGCACATCACCTGAAAACCATGGTTCGATTGATTTTTCTGCTGAATACGGAATACCAGACACAGCTAAAGTAGTACTCTATTTTGGTAGAGTAGTTGAGCGAAAAGGTCTTGGATATCTTCTTAAAGCGATTGAATTAGTAAGTGAATACAACAGAGAGAATAATATGTGGCTTATGATATGTGGAGAGGGGCCATACTTGGATACAGCAAAACAATATGTGAAAAAGAATAAACTTTCTCGGGTTGTTTTTGCTGGGAAAATTCAACCGATTCATAGAAAAAAATTTTACACTAGAGCTAGTGTGTTTGTTTTGCCTTCGTATCCTAGAAAGGGCAGTGTGGAAATCTGGGGATTAACTGTAAACGAGGCTTTGGAGGCAGGAACTCCGGTGGTTGCAACAGATGCAGTTGGGGCAGCTTTTGATTTACTTGACGGTAATAATGGCATTATGATTTCCCATAGTTCTGTCGAAGAGCTTGCTAACGCAATAAAAAAGTATTCAAATAAGAGCTTATATGAGCAGCACTGCAAAGAAGTCGCAAATAGATTTTCTGTTAAAAATATGGCTACTGTTTTTGAAAAATGTATTAATAATAACAGTTAATTGTGCGATAGTCACAGATGTTTTCTGTTCAAAGACGTTTCAGAGAAAGAAAATATCGTTGCAGGAATCACTTTAAAGAGAATAAGTGATATTAATTTGTATGCGATTGTTTTTTATTTAATAATGGAAAAACTTGCTAAAAGGAAACATAGGAGGAACAGAAAAATGATTCCTAAAAAAATACATTATTGCTGGTTCGGTGGCAATAAAAAAAGCCAATTAATTATGGATTGTATAGCATCATGGAAACACTTTTTTCCAGATTATGAAATTATAGAGTGGAATGAAAGTAACTTTGATATTCGCCAATGTAATTATGTTGCGCAAGCCTACGATAAAAAAAAGTGGGCATATGTTTCGGACTATGCGCGGATGAAAATTTTAGACTTATATGGTGGAATTTATTTTGATACAGATGTTGAGGTTATAAAAAAATTTCCGGAAGAACTAATGGAATCCTCATTTGCTGGAATTGAAGAGTTTTCAAAACTTGTTGCACCAGGTCTTGTTTATGGATGTGAGGCTGGGGATGTTATTGTTCATAGAATGGTTGAAGAATATGAACAAGATTCTTTCATAAATGAAGGAGTCGATAATATATTAACAATTAATAAGCGTATTACAAGGATTTTAGATAAATATGGATACATACATGATGACCAATTTCAAGATTTAAAAATATTAAAAGTGTATCCTAGTGAAGTTTTTTGTGCATATGATGGAAGAAGAAGAAAGACGAATATTACAAGCAATACGTTAGCTACACATCATTATACTGCAAGTTGGTTGCCTTGGTACAGAAAGATTAGACTTATTATAGGGACAAAATTGAGACACATTGGAGTGATAAAATGACAGTATTTCTTGGTGGATTATATCTGTTTTTGATTTTTAATGGTGCTATTTTTAATCTTGCTCCATTACCTGATTTTTGCGGATTATGGGACGAAGCAATTACAGTTCTTTTAATATTATTGAGTTTTTTTAAATTAATAAAAACAAACAAGGGTTGCTTTTTATTAAATAATGATTTTCACTTTTTGACACCATGGTTGATTATTGTTATAACAGGTGTGATTTCAAATTTAATATGGGGTTATGCTGGTTCTTGGCAAGCCGTGATTAGAGATATGGTAGGCTTTCTTAAATTTCCGATTTGTTTTATAGCAATCAGATTTTTAGGATATGATAAAAAAATCAGATGTTTTTTAGAAAACAAAGGATTTAAAGTTCTTAAGGTTATAATTATTGTAATTTTTGCTTTTGGTGTAGTTTCTCTTTTTAAAGATATAGGACTTTCTCAAAGTTATGAAATTAGACATGGAATATATTCTTACCAGTTTCTTTTTAATCATCCAAATTCATTAGGACTTGTAATGGTTCTTCTTCTTTGTTTGATCGATTCATTTGAAAATAAACATAATTTTAATTATATAATTATGTGTTTGGGAACATTAGTATTAACAATGCGTACAAAAATATTAGCTTTTGTTGCGGTTTTTATCTATGTAAAATATGGCGAAAAGTGGTCAAAAAAATACAAGGCTATTTTTTGGTTGAGTGCAATTTGCCTGATTTTACTTGTTTCCTATGGAAAGCTTTCTGTGGTTATGAAGTGGACTGAATCGGGGCGAATGAGCTTTTGGACTGAATCTTTTAATTTAGCAGAAAAATGTTTCCCATTGGGATCAGGCTTTGGAACATTCGCTTCACATGTTTCTGGAAAATATGGATCTAAATTGTATTCTTTTATACATATAAAAGAGATATTTGATGCAAAAGGTAATCCTACAGCAGTGTTGGGTGATACAGGGTATCCATATTATATTGCTCAGTTTGGAGTAATAGGTATTATGTTGCTAGCATTGTCATTAAAGAACTTGATGAAAATAATTAACAATAAAATGAATGGTTCTGCTCTGCTGTTGTTAATATATCTTGGTATAGCATTGACTGGAGAATCAACATTACTAAATGCAGGTGTTGAAATTGCTGTAACATTAGCAGTCATTATTGCAAAAAACAATTGAATTGCGTTTAGCAAAACAGAAAATGGTTGAGAAAGTAAATGCAATTGTAGTAGAAAGGAGTAAATAATGCGGCTTTTAATTGATTTAAGTACATTTACAAGTGCTCATAATGGAGGAAAAGATGAAGTAGCATATAATCTGCTTAGAGGTTTTTCTAAACTACAAGTCACGTCAAACATAATTTGTATAGCAAGAGAAGAAGTGATGAAAAAAATAAAGGCAATAGATTCTAATTACTGCGTTGTGTCTATTAATAGAATTAGTTTTGGTACGCGATTTGGACCTGTGATTTCTGCAATTCCAGACCTCATATATGTAGGAAAATTAAATAAAATCATAAAAAACAAGCATATTGATGCAGTATTGTACACTAACAAGTTTGTTCCGCCTGTTAAATTAAATGTACCAACATTAGTTATTCCTCACGATATACAGCCGTTGACGTTATGTAAATTACATAATTCAGTGTATAACAAGTGCGCAGCAATTATGACTAAAAACACTTTATCAGTATGTGATTACATTATTTCTATATCTGATTTTGATAGAAATGATATGATTTCAAAAGCTCCAAAGTATTTTGACAAGTATCAAACAATATATAATCCAATTTGTTTTAAAGACTATTGCTACGAGAAGCACGAAAAGAAATATATTACAGCCATAAATATTCAATGGAAACATAAGAATGTTGATACTATTATTAATGCTTATGCACAGGTTGCAAAAACTACGGATTTAAATCTGGTACTTGTTGGAAAGCTCCCTAAGAATATAGAAGAACTTAAAACTATTGTGAAAGATAATAATTTGGATGACAGAGTTTTTTTTACTGGCTTTGTATCTGATGAGCAGATGGAAACGATTATTAAAAAAACTCGTATATATATTAATGCATCATATTTTGAGGGGTTTGGAATGACTTCAATTGAAATGATGGGAAGTGGTATACCTACGATTGTTGCAAATAATACTGCACAAAAGGAAGTTACAATGGGGTTATGCAGATATTATGAGCCAACTAATGATAAGTTCAAACTGGCTGAACAAATCTTAGAAGAAATAAAAAAACCAAAATCAGAAACAGAACTAATTGAAATTGCTGAAACTTTAAAACGACGATATTCTTATGAGATTATCGCAAATAAATATTGGGAATTCATTGAAATGTGTATTTAGGTGGGATTATGGATCGAAGCGTTAAAATCAATTATATATACAGTACATTTTATCAGATTTTATCTATTATACTTCCTTTGGCAACAACGCCGTATATTTCTAGGGTATTAAGTGTAGATAGCATTGGGGTATATAGTTTTACCGGCTCAATAGTATCCTATTTTGTTTTGCTTTCTTCATTCAGCTTTCAAACATATGGTCAAAGAGAGGTAGCATATAAAAAGAATGATAAAGAGGATATATCAAGATTGTTTTTTGAAGTTCAAATGAAAAAATTGCTTTTTACATTGGTGGCGTATATTTTATTTATGTTCTTTTGGTTTAGTACAAATATATATAAAGAGATGTATTTACTTCAATCAATCTCAATTGTTGCCTCTTTTTTTGATATTACATATTTACTACAAGGCTTAGAACAGTTTAAACTAACGGTAGTGCGAAACTCAGTTGTTAAGTTAGTTGGATTTGCGTTGATTCTTATACTTGTAAAAAAACCGACAGATATATATATGTATACAATAATTCAAACGGGAACGATTTTACTTGGCAATCTGTCTACATGGCTATACCTGCCTCGGTTTGTGAGTGTAAAATATTTTAGACTTGAAAAAATAACAAATGGTTTAAGTGAACTTTTTCAACTATTTATACCTGTTCTTTCTATTCAACTATACTATACAATAGATAAAACAATGTTAGGAATGACCTCAAACGGTATGACAGAAAATGGGTATTATGAGCAGGCAATTAAAATTATTAGATTATGTCAGAGTATGATGGGAGCAATGGGAGGTGTGTTATTATCATCCGTACCACGAATTCTTGTAAATTCTGGTAAAGAGATAGTTAAAGAAACTATTAATCAGGCAATTAGATTGAATTTGTTTATTGCAGCTCCAATCACAATGGGACTAATTGGAATAGCGGATGTAATGGTACCATGGTTTCTAGGAACTGGATATGAAAAGTCTGTTACGTTAATCTGTCTGTTTGCTCCGATGACAATTTTGTCAGCCATTAGTATGATAATAGGAAATGGTATACTACTTCCGTTGAGAAAACAAAACTGTTTGACGATAGCAACATTTGGAGCTATGATTTTCAATGTTATATTTAACATTATTCTTATTCCTCAATTTGGTGCGTGCGGTGCAGCATTAGCTTCTGTTGGTTCTGAAATTGTCACATTAGCAATACAATACTTTTTTGCAAAAGAGTACATTGATTTGCATATTATAGTAAAAAATATATTCAAATATCTTGGCGCAGCGGTAATAATGTATATTTGTATATTTGTGGTAAAAAGTCTTTTTAGAAACTATATGGGAATGTTTGCAATTACGTTAGTACTAATTGTAGTTGGAATAATTGTTTATTTTTCAATAATGTGCTTTATGAAAGATGATGCTCTAATTGGTTCATATAAATTAAATAAATTCAAAAGTAAACATTAGATAGTACGTACCTAGACTCTGTCAGCAAAAGGTATGATAATAAATAATCTTTCTAGTGTGAGTACTAATATATGATTTTATGAAATGTCCTAAAAATATCTTGAAAATTCTCTAAAGAAGAGATTCAATATCAAAATATTTTGGAATAGACGGATTCCGTGGTGAAGTTAGAAGGATTATGCCTATAAGGTAGGCAACTTCTTAGGTTGATATTAGAATGCCTTGCTTGAGTTCAACGGTGCCATTACCCCTTAGCGTATAGTTATCGGCAAGGACACTCGTCATAGCTTCTATATGTTTGAGTATAGTCTGGAGGCTGGATTGATTTCTTCTAGTGTAGCTAGTGTAGAAGTTTATCTGCGACATGTTAAAACTACATCTTCGTTGGTTTATATTGCACGTGTGGATGACTTTGACTGCAGTATCATAATATCAGCTTGTTACAATCATGTGAGGAAAGAAGAAATCAATGAGCGAACTGGACGTATCTTTGTAGATTTATCTGTAGGTGTTGGAGAATATTCGCATGACCGATAAAAAGTCTGCGCAGAATGATTCGACTGTGCAGGAAGCAGTAAATAAAGTATCTGAGGCACTTGACGATAATGGTCACGTTCTTGCCCGTGAGTCTGGCGCTGAGCAGGTCGTTTGTGTTATTGTGGAAGCACTTGGTCATGATACATGTCAGAAGAATGTTGATGAAGTAGTCAACAGGAGCTGTGAAAATGTGTATAAAAGCATAAAGTCAATGACGACTCTAGCAAATATTCGGAGTTGTTTTGCATAATAGAGGGAAGATTTAATAGACGAGAAAAGTAAATAATGGGAGGGATAAATCTATGTGCGGAATAGTAGGTTTTACAGGAAAACAACAAGCAGCACCAATCTTATTAGATGGTCTGTCTAAACTTGAATATAGAGGATATGATTCAGCTGGATTAGCTGTACGTGATGGAGATAATCTAGCTGAAGTAGTTAAAGCAAAAGGTCGTTTAATAAATTTGATGGAGAAAACAGATAATGGCAATGCATTAAAGGGTACATGTGGTATAGGCCATACTCGCTGGGCAACACATGGTGAGCCAAGTAAAACAAATGCACATCCACATGTTTCTGGCAACTGCACTCATTCTGGTTCAGGTGCTGTAGAATCAGAGGTTGTAGGTGTACATAATGGAATCATTGAGAATTATACAGAGTTGAAGGGAAAATTGCTAAAGCATGGCTATACTTTTTATAGTCAGACGGATACAGAAGTAGTTGTTAAGCTGGTTGATTACTATTATAAAAAGTATAATCTCGGTCCTATCGATGCTATTGCGAAGACAATGGTACGCGTGCGTGGTTCATATGCATTGGAACTTATGTTTCGTGACTATCCAGGTGAAATTTGGGTGGCTCGTAAGGATAGCCCTATGATTATAGGAATTGCAGATGGTGAAACATATGTGGCTTCTGATGTTCCAGCAATTCTCAAATATACGAGAAATGTATATTATATTGGTAATCTTGAGTTTGCAAAGCTGACTCCTGGTGAAGCACATTTTTATGATTTGAATGGTGATGAGATTGAAAAGCAGACTACAGAGATTAAGTGGGATGCAGAAGCAGCAGAAAAGGGCGGTTTTGAGCATTTCATGATGAAGGAGATCCATGAACAGCCTAAAGCTGTTAAAGATACACTGAACTCTGTAATTAAAAATGGTTCAATTGATTTGTCTAGTCTTGAAATCACAGATGATGAGATTAGGGCTTTTGAACAGATTTATATTGTGGCATGCGGTTCTGCATGGCATGTAGGAATGGCTGCACAATATGTACTTGAAGATATGGCGGACATTCCAGTGCGTATAGAGCTTGCATCAGAGTTTCGTTATCGTAAGATGCCAATTGATCAGAAAGCTTTAATGATTGTTGTCAGTCAGTCTGGTGAAACAGCAGATACGCTTGCAGCATTAAGACTTGCAAAAGAAAAAAATATTACAACTATGGCAATTGTCAATGTTGTTGGTAGTAGTATTGCACGTGAAGCAGATAAAGTATTCTATACTCTTGCAGGTCCGGAAATATCAGTTGCTACAACAAAGGCATATAGTTCTCAGCTTGCAGCTATGTATTGTCTTGCTGTCAAGTTTGCGCATGTCAGAGGAAAAATCACAGATGAGCAATATAGTTATTATATTGCTGAGTTACAGACAATTCCTGAAAAGATACATAAGATTTTAGAAGATAAAGAAAGAATTCAATGGTTTGCTGCAAAGTATGCGAATGCACATGATGTATTCTTTGTTGGACGTGGTATTGATTATGCTGTTTGTCTGGAAGGTAGTTTGAAGCTTAAGGAAATAAGTTATATTCATTCTGAGGCATATGCTGCAGGTGAATTGAAGCATGGTACTATAAGCCTTATAGAGCAGGGAACTCTTGTTATAGGTGTTCTGACACAGAGTAATTTATATGAGAAAACTATAAGTAATATGTTAGAGTGTAAGAGTCGTGGAGCATATTTGATGGGGCTTACTACGTATGGTAAATATGAAATAGAGGATCAGGTTAACTTTACTATATATGTACCAAAGATAGATGAGTATTTTATTGGAAGTTTAGCTGTTGTACCATTACAGTTACTGGGATATTATGTATCTGTTGCAAAAGGCTTGGATGTTGATAAGCCTAGAAACCTTGCAAAAAGTGTTACTGTTGAGTAATACATTGTATATATAAGGCTCATTTATTTGCAAATTAGTGATATACTGTAAGCGATAGCTCTCTTGGTTTATTGAATAATTATACATCTATTTGTGATGAACAGCAGGCAATGCTAATATAGCAGCTAAGAAGTGAAAAGAATTAATTTTTGTATTTGGATTCAATTATCATTACCGTGATTAATTGTTTTATAATTCGTTTAATACATTTCTTATTGCTGCTATCTTCTTTGCTGTAAATCCCGGTATCGTTGCCTGTATCCTCTCAATATAACTTTTTGATTGGTTATAATGTTCTCTGCATACATCATATGCTGATAACTCTCTTATTAGTATTGCATATGTTCCTGTACGTTTTAATTCATGCTATTCCCTGCTATACTTTACTAACTCAATTATCTTTTCTCTTCCATTATTTTGCTCAAAACATCTTAACCGGCTCATCCTGTCTGCTCCCCGCTTACTCCAGCCTTTCGGTCTTGAACTTAATCGGTCTGATAATACATGACTTACATGACTCTCTGCACTACAGCCATCTATTTCTTTATTTCTAAGGCTTCTCATTACTGCTGACCAGTTACAAAGTACATATGTTCTAAGGTCACTTATATATTTTTCTTTTGCTTGAGCGGCATTCTTTTATTATAGCTGCCCACTTTTTAAGATGGTGCTGTGTTTCCAGTTTCCTAGCATTCAATAATTATAACCTCCTGAAAAATTTGTGATAATTGTACAATTTGTTAAAATAGTACAACTTGTGCAACTGGATTATTATGGTTATATCAAATTTTTCGGGGGATTTGTAGGTACATGGGTTGGAGCGTTTACTTTTTTGTCGTTACAAAAACTAGTTAAAGCATGATTTTGTATATTTAGGTTCAATATATTTCTGAAATTGGAAAATATTAAGCTGAATAAAACAAATATTTCCGAAATGGGAAAATAATTTGATATTCTGCGTATAATATAACTAATAAGTAACCGGGAAACTATAAGCTAAGATTTCCCGGTTATTTTTGTATAACCAATAAAATCTTTACTCCATTAGGATTAACTTTAAATTGTATTTTCCCCATTAATCAGCTATACTACTGATAAAGAGCTTATATAAGTGATGGTTTTGTAAAGGGTATAAATATATTATGAAGAATCTAAAGCTTCCGGTAGGAATTGAAGATTTTCAGGAAATCCGTAGGAATGGTTTTTACTATATTGATAAAACGGGACTGATCGAACAGCTTCTTGACAGCTGGGGGAAGGTGAATCTTTTTACAAGGCCCTGCCGTTTTGGCAAAAGCTTAAATATGAGTATGCTCCGGTACTTTTTTGAAATCGGAACAGATATGACATTATTTAATGGACTTCACATTATGCAAAGAAAAGATCTTTGTGATGAATATATGGGAAGATTTCCAGTTGTGTTTCTTACGCTTAAAGGTGTTGATGGGCTGACGTTTGAAAAAGCAACGAACAAATTAATAAAGATTGTCGCACTTGAAGCAGAACGATTCATTTTTCTGAAGAATAGCGATAAGCTAACTGACAACGAAAAACAAAGATACTGTGCTCTTGTTAAGATGCAGGATGGAAAATATGCAATGGATGAGGATACATTGGAATCAGCACTTCAGACATTGTCGGAGTTGTTGTACCGCCACTATGGACAGAAGGTAGTCATCCTTGTTGATGAGTATGATGTTCCTTTAGACAAAGCATATCAAAATGGATACTATAAAGAGATGGTATCAATGATTCGTTCACTGTTTGGAGAAGCTCTGAAAACAAACGAATTTTTGCAGTTTGCTGTTTTGACGGGTTGTCTGCGTGTTTCGAGAGAAAGCATTTTTACAGGTTTGAACAATTTTAAGATTTTTTCTATAACAGATGCAAGATTTGATGAACAGTTTGGTTTTACAGAAGATGAGGTCGGAAAGATGTTGAAAGATTACCATTTGGAAGAGCATATGGCAGAAATGAATGAATGGTATGATGGATATCATTTTGGAGATGCTGATATTTACTGCCCTTGGGATGTGATTAATAGAGTAGATGATCTTTGCGATACACCAGAAGCAAAGCCTAAATGTTATTGGATAAATAGCAGTGGCAATGCTTTAGTTAAACGATTTGTTTCCATAGCAAACAGAACGACACAGGATGAAATTGAGCACCTGATTGCAGGTGAACCGATTGAAAAGTCTGTCCGGCTTGATTTGACATATGATGAGATTGATAAGAGCATAGATAATATCTGGAGTGTTCTTTTTACGACTGGATATTTGACACAGTCTGATATGACGGAACAAGGAGCATATAAGCTGGTTATTCCCAATAAAGAAGTTAGAACTGTTTACATTTCACAGATACAGGAATGGTTTAAGCAAAAAATTGTTGATAATACGGAACAGATGGCACATTTCTGGAAAGCTATTGAAGATGGAAATGCAAAGATAATAGAACAGTATTTAAACCAAACACTAAGTAATACAATCAGTGTTTTTGATACAAAAGCACCTGAAATGGAAAAGGAAAACTCATATCATACTTTTCTTGCAGGGATGTTGACGGGAAACACAGATTGGGTGGTAAAGTCAAATGTAGAAGCTGGAGAAGGATTTGCGGATATTATCATTAAACCGCAGAATCCGGACGATGGTATTATCTTTGAACTTAAGTGTTCTAAGGAAGCTTCAGGGTTAGATAAAGTCTGTGAAAGGGCAATTAAACAAATCAGAGATCGAAGATATTTAGAGTATCTTAAAAATGATGGTCGTCACAATATGATATTTTACGGCATTGCTTTTTACAAAAAGAGATGTAAGGTAGTAGTCGAGAAACTGAATTAAAATAAGGAACAGACATAATGAATACAGATAATATCTTGAATAATATGTGTTACAGTACATCTGGCAACAGTATCTGTGTTGAAGCCAAAGGTGGCATATGTACTCCTATGGTTCATATAAGAACTGCTCTAGTGGATGATGCTAAAGAGCTTCTTTCCATATATGCACCGTATGTCATGAATACTGCGATAACATTTGAATATGATGTGCCATCGTTAGAGGAGTTTCAAGGGCGTATAGAAGCTACATTAAAGAAGTATCCTTATATAGTGGCGTTATATAACGAAAGAATCGTCGGGTATGCGTATGCCGGAATGTTTCATGCAAGAAAAGCCTATGACAAATGTGTAGAGACTTCTATATATGTGGATAAGGATATGAGGCATATAGGTATAGGGCGAATTCTTCATGACGAGCTTGAAAGAGAGCTTAAGGACAGAGGTATTCTTAACATGTATGCATGTATAGCATATCCTAAAGAGGATGATGAATATCTTGATAAGAACAGTGCCATGTTTCATGCACATCTTGGTTACAGACTCGTAGGTGAGTTCTATGACTGTGGTTATAAGTTTGGCAGATGGTATAACATGGTGTGGATGGAGAAGCTTATAGGTGAGCATATTTAGTATAGCGCGTTAGGCGGTGTTATAAGTGGCATGTATAATAGTATAATGGAATTATATGGAGAATTGAAAGTGGCAGAAACAGTGAATATACAGAATAACAGCGGAAATGATAATATTACAGACAATAATGTTATAAACAATAATGATAAAAAGAATAATCATAATAATGAGTTAAAAGACAATGAACTTACAGGCAATGAACTCATAGAAAATGCCATAGAAGCTTTACAGAAGGAACCATCAGAGGAGATGTTAGCACACACTCTTACTGTTATAAGAAGACGTATGAATGATAATGGTCAGCTCATAATAGCGGTTGAACCACCTATGCCAGGACAGCCATCAAAGCATGGTAAAATCAGCAGTCAGCAAGGTTATGGACTTAAGTTAAAGGCAGTGAAGACGGCGGATGAAAAGCTATGGTGGACAGCGTTTACAAGCTTTGATGAGGAAGTGAAGGGCGCAGACAGTGTAATGTCAACATTTATGACAGATATAAGAAAGCTTTTTGATGTGGCGTTGAAGGTGGATGAAATAGAAGGTATAATACTTAATCCATGGAACAGGACGATTATGCTTGATAAGAAGCTTATAAAGATAATCATCGGAGCATAAGATGTTTAAAAATCTGTATATTAGAAGGTGACACAAAGGATGAGTTTTATTGAGTTTCATGGCAGTTGTTATTGACAAATATAAAATCATCTGTTAACATTACAAGGCAATTAAAGATATACGTAATTAAAGATAGACAGTTCGTTTGTACCATCCTGTCTCTAAATAAAATGCACCTGGCGGCACAACC
>OGXW01001059.1_pt1 | contig 20972 bp, 23 predicted proteins | sample 1576341 | NCBI WGS metagenome assembly OGXW01 (sample SAMEA3541592, study PRJEB24748) | human gut metagenome | biome: human gut; feature: human-associated habitat; material: faeces | place: China | collected 2012
GAAACAAAAAAAAGACGGTGCTGGTGGTGGTGTCTCTGGCACTGTCGGTGACGCTTTTTGATATCTTCCTCCGCCGCGCCGGCGGGGACATCCTCGCTGTCGGACGCACGGCCATATTTCAGAAGATTTGCGATGCGGTTGATTAACACTGTGGTCTTGCCGCTTCCGGCTCCGGCCAGTATCAGCAGCGGCCCCTCCGTGGCCAATACCGCTTCGCGCTGCTTGTCGTTGAGTTTGGCATAGTCGGAGCTTACAAGCGCCCGCCGTGCCTCGATGTATCTCTTTTCAAAATCAGTAACCATAAATTTTATTTTATCACAAATTCCGTTTTCCGACAAGCTTAATTACGCAAAAATCAGCTGCACCAGCAGCATATAGCAGGCCGTGCCGCCAACGACACTTATAAGCGTGTTGCGCTTCCAGAGGTGCAGCGCCACTGTCACAGCAACGGCGATGAGCGACGGGGCAAAGCCGCCGAGGCTGCCGAAGCTCGCGCCGCGCAGGCAATATACGGTCAGTGTGGCGATTATCGCGGTGGGCAGGATCTTCCCCAGATAGCGCACGACCTCCGGCACCTCGCGCCCGCGGAATATCACGAACGGGAACAGGCGCTCGGCAAAGGTGCATGCCGCGCAGACGGCTATTATCAAAATTGAGCGTCCGACGTCAATGTTCATTTTCAGCGCCTCCCTCCAGCTTATTTCTCAGGATCAGCAGCACGAGCATCGTCACCGCGAGCGACGGCAGCAGGAAATTGTCTCTGCCTAGAATAATTATGCACAGCACCGACGACACGCCGCCGATGAGCGCGGGCAGCTTCATGCCGGTGGATTTTATCTGGTCAAGCAGAATGACGATGAAAAGCGCGGTGAGCGCAAAATCGATGCCGGTCGTATCAAAGGTGATGAGCTGGCCGACAAGTCCGCCCAGCACGGAAAAGGCTATCCAGTATATCCAGATAAGTCCGGTTGAAAATATGTGCACCCACTTTTCCTCAACGCCCTCACGCGGGACATAGGAGCACAGCAGCGAATAGCTCTCGTCGGGCATGCCGTATATCAGAAACCACTTCCATGCGCCGTAGCTGCGGAACTTTTCGATAAACGACAGGCCATAGAACATATGGCGGCTGTTGAGGAGGAGCGCCGTGACGGCGATGGTGGGGATGGACATGTCGCTCCGGAAGAACGATATCATCAGCATCTGCAGCGAGCCTGCGTAGACAAACAGGCTTGCCGCCGCCGACCACAGGAAATTATACCCTGCCGCCGACATCATCAGACCGTACACCGTGCCGACAGGAAAGAAGCCGATAAGTATCGGCACGCTGCGCTCAAGCGAATACTTAAAGCTGTTTTTTATTATATTTTTTTGCATAAAAACATCTCCACGGAGTTATGTGGAGATTATAATTAAAGCTTTTATTTTTTTCAATATGCCGATTTAACAAAAGGCCGCACGGGCTACGACAGCATTTTGCGCAGTTCGTCGACTGCGCGCCGCTCAAGCCGCGATATCTGCACCTGCGAGACGTGCAGCACCTTGGCGCAGTTCTGCTGTGTCATGCCGTGATAATACCTCAGCGCGACGACCTGCCGTTCGCGCTCGGGCAGCTTCTCTATCGCGGCGCGCAGTGCGACATGCTCCACGAGCTTTTCCTCCGCGCCATAATCGCCCAGCACCAGTTCCAGCGTAAAACCGTCCTCCCCCGTTTCACGCTGGAGGCTCTCGGCGGGGCCGGTCGCCGTCTCGGCGAAGGCGATGTCCTCCGCGCTCATCCCCGTCTCGCGGGCAAGCTCCGATATCGTCGGCTCACGGCCTATGCGCTGCTCCAGCGCCATGCGCGCGGCGCGTATCTGCTGCGCCTGCTCCTTCACTCCTCTGCTGACCTTGACCATTCCGTCGTCGCGCAGAAAGCGCCGTATCTCGCCGGATATCTTCGGCACGGCATAGGTCGAGAAGCGCGTGCCGTAGCTCTCGTCAAAACCGTCTATGGCCTTCAGGAAGCCGACGCAGCCAAGCTGATACAGGTCGTCCGGATCCACGCCGCGCCCGAAAAAGCGCCGCGCGATGCTCCATATCAGGCCGGAGTTTTCTTCGATGAGCCGCCCCGCCGCTTCCTTGTCCCCGCCCTGAGCCATGCGCAGGAGCGAGTAGATATCCTCGCTCATCGGCGGCCTATTCTCGGGCGGACGGCGCGCTGCATCGTCACGGTTGTCCCCTTTCCGGGGCTTGAACGGACGCGGAGCTTGTCCATGAAGCTGTCCATGATAGTAAAGCCCATGCCGCTGCGCTCCTCTCCGCCCGTTGTGAACAGCGGCTTCATCGCCTGCTCAAGGTTCTCTATGCCGCGCCCCCAGTCGCGTATGGATATCTCAAGGACGTTGCCGTCGAGTATCCTCATGCGCATGGAGACCTTGCCTATGGCGTCGGGGTAGGCGTGGACTATCGAATTGGTCACGGCCTCGGAGACGGCGGTCTTGATGTCGCCAAGCTCGTCCATTGTCGGGTCGAGCTGCGCGGCAAAGGCGGCAGCTGCTGTGCGGGCGAAAGCCTCGTTGCAGCTCTTGCTCGGGAACTCGAGCTTTATGTAATTCATCGCGTTCATGGCTCCTCCTTATTTCACTGTTGCCACCGGCACGAGCCTGTCGATACCGGAAGCGTCTATTACACGAAGCGGCTGCTTGGCGGGATTCTCTATCCACGCCCGTCCGCCAAGATTTTTCATGCGTCTGCTCATTCTGATTATCAGCGCGATGCCGGACGAGTCCATGAAGCTCAGGCCGGACATGTCCAGCACGCAGTCGCGCGGGAGGTATTCATCCAGCAGCTCGTCGATGCTGCGTATCGCGCCGCGCGCCTCGTGGTGGTCAAGCTCTCCGGCGAGGTAAATTGTCAGCCGTCCGGCGGCAAAGGCCGTGCTTATGTTCATCATGTTGATTCTCCGTTCTTGTGTATAATAAAAAAGACACCGCAGAATTTACTCTGCGATGTCATTTTATTATTTTTCCCGCGCATATGCTGTCGAACTGCGGCGCGAGACTCGGGAAAGCCTGATTTTTGCTATCAATCGTTTTCAAGCCACCAGACGTTTTTATCCGCAAAGCTCATGCCGAGCTTTTCCTGAACGGCGCGGGAGGCGTTGTTGCCGATGACGATCTGTCCGTACGGCACATGCCCCTCATTAAGCTCACGGTTTATCGCCGCGCTTTCCAGCGCCGCCGCGATGCCGCGCCGCCGGTACTCGGGCAAAACCTCAAGCATACCGAGTGCGCCCTGAACATGTCTGCCGGTAAAGCCCGCAAGCTCGCCGTCCACAAAAGCGCCGAGCAGCACGCCCTCTCTTATCTGCCGCTGCATATATTCAAGGTAATCGGAGCTGCTGTATATCTCCGCAGCGACCGGGGCATAGCTCATATCGAGCTTTTTTATCTCAAAATCTCCGACAGACAGCGGAGTATCACCAAGATATGCCGCCTGCCAGCACTCGGACGCTTTGTCAAAGCCAAGCAGCTCCCTCAGCGGCTCCACGGTATCCGCCTGATGCGCCACGAACAGGCCGCAGCCGGGCTGGGTCAGCTTCGCTATGCGCAGTGCCGCCTCCGCGTCCCGGCATGAGAGCATATGGGTACGCCCACCCTCGCGGTCACAGATAAGCACGCCGTCCTCGGCGGCATATAAAACGTCGTACAGGTCGCGGCGCAGACCTTCTATCATGTCAAGATTGTGCAGATACTCACGCTGGAGATATTCAAGAGCTTTGTTTATCATATAAGTTCCTTTTAGCACTGCGGCCGGCTTTCACCGGCCGCAGCAGCTTTGATTGATATTATTTGCCCAGATTCTCGAGGCTGAGCTTGAGGTTTTCTATCAGCGCTTCGAGCTTTGCCTTCTTCTCGCGCTCGGCATTGACGACCTGCTCCGGCGCGCGGGAAACGAAGTTCTCGTTTGCGAGCTTCGCGTTCTGACCGGCAAGCATCTTCTCGGCGTTGGCAAGCTCCTTTTCGATGCGCGCCTTCTCCTTCTCAAGATCGACCAGCTCTGCCATCGGCATGAACATACGGGCGTTATCGGTAATGACCGAGACCATGCCCTCGCTGCCTTCGGGAGCCTCACCGGCGACAGTGACTTCGCTTGCGTAGGCCAGCTTGCAGATGTAGCTGCGTCCGGCCTCAAACGCGGCCTTCTTATCCGTTGCGATGATGAGATGCGCCTTTCTGGACGGCGGCACGTTCATCTCGCTGCGGCGGGCACGGACGGCCTTGATGGCCGCCATGACCATCTCGAAGTTCTGCTCGTCCTCTGGGAAGCTCAGCGCCTCGGTAAACTCGGGGTAGCGCTCGACCATCAGAGCCTCGCCCTCGTGCGGCAGCGCCTGCCATATCTCCTCGGAGATGAACGGCATGAACGGGTGGACGAGCTTGAGTATCTCGGTCAGGACATAGAGCAGCACCTTCTGCGCGCCGAGCTTGCCCTGCTCATCCTCGCCGTTGAGGCGGGGCTTGGTCAGTTCAATGTACCAGTCGCAGTAGTTGTCCCAGATGAAGTCGTATATCTTGCCCGCGGCGACGCCCAGCTCGTAGCTGTCCATATTCTCGCAGACCTCTTTGACAAGGTCGTTGAGCTTGGAGAGGATCCACTTGTCCTCAATCTCGAGCTTTTCGGGCAGCTCATTTTTGTCTATCGTGAGGTTCATCATCACGAAGCGGGATGCGTTCCAGAGCTTGTTGCAGAAGTTGCGCATCGCTTCGCACTTCTCTACGTAGAAGCGCATATCGTTGCCGGGGGAGTTGCCGGTGATGAGATTATAGCGCAGCGCATCCGCGCCGTACTTCTCTACCATCTCCAGCGGGTCGATGCCGTTGCCGAGGGACTTGGACATCTTGCGTCCCTGACTGTCGCGCACGAGGCCGTGGATGAACACGGTCTTGAACGGCTCCTTGTCCATCTGCTCCATACCGGAGAATATCATTCTCGCGACCCAGAAGAAGATGATGTCGTAGCCGGTTATCATGACGGAGGTCGGGTACCAGTAGTTGAGCTCGTCGGTCTTTTCCGGCCAGCCCATGGTTGAGAACGGCCAGAGCGCGGAGCTGAACCAGGTGTCCAGAACGTCCTCGTCGCGTGTGATGTGCTTGCTGTGGCAGCACTCGCACTCGGTCGCATCCTCGCGGGAGACGGTGATGTGTCCGCAGTCGGCGCAGTACCACGCGGGTATCTGATGCCCCCACCAGAGCTGGCGGGAGATGCACCAGTCATGGACGTTTTCCATCCAGTTGAGATAGGTCTTGGTGAAGCGTTCGGGGACAAACTTTATTCTGCCGTCCTTGACGACGTCTATCGCCTTCTTTGCCAGTGGCTCCATCTTCACGAACCACTGCGGGGACAGCATCGGCTCGACGACCTTGCCGCAGCGGTAGCAGCAGCCGACGTTGTGGCTGTACGGCTCGACCTTGACGAGGTAGCCCTGCTCCTCCAGATCGGCGACGATGGCCTTGCGCGCCTCGTAGCGATCCATGCCGTCGTACTTGCCGCCGTTTATGATTTTGCCGTCCTCGTCAATGCACTGTATCTGCTCAAGATTATGGCGCAGACCGACCTCATAGTCGTTGGGGTCGTGGCAGGGGGTCATCTTGACGGCGCCGGTGCCGAAGCCAAGCTCAACATAATCGTCGGCGACGATGGGGAGCTTGCGGCCGACAAGCGGGAGTATTGCGTTCTTGCCGACGAGGTGCTGATACTTCTCGTCCGCGGGGTTGACAGCGACGCCGCTGTCGCCAAGCATGGTCTCGGGGCGGGTGGTGGCGATGATGAACTCCTCGTCGGAGCCTTCAATGGGATATCTGATGTGCCAGAAGCTGCCGGGGATATCCTTATATTCGACCTCCGCGTCGGAGAGCGCAGTGCGGCAGTGCGGGCACCAGTTTATCATGCGGCGGCCTTTGTAAATCAGACCCTTCTCGTACAGGTCGCAGAAGGTCTCGCGGACAGCCTTGGCACAGGTCTCGTCCATGGTGAAGCGGCTGCGGTCCCAGTCGCAGGAGACGCCCATGCTCTTCTGCTGCTCGACGATACGGTCGCCGTACTTCTCCTTCCACTCCCAGACGCGCTCAAGGAACTTTTCGCGACCGAGGTCATAGCGGGTCTTGCCCTCCTCCTTGCGGAGCACTTCCTCGACCTTTATCTGCGTTGCGATGCCCGCGTGGTCGACGCCTGGCAGCCACAGCGCCGCGTAGCCCTGCATACGCTTATAGCGGGTCATAATGTCCTGAAGCGTGGAGTCCAGCGCGTGCCCCATGTGGAGCTGGCCGGTGACGTTGGGGGGCGGCATGACGATGGAGAAGGGCTTCTTATCGGGGTCTATTTTGCCCTTGAAATAACCGCCCTGCATCCACATGTCGTAGATCTTCTTCTCGACCGATTTCGGTTCATACACTTTCGGAAGTTCTTTCATTTTTTCGATCCTCTCTGAAAATTCTCAAATACTCACATTATCTACGCTCTTGCCGCACTTCTTCGCGGCGTATGCGGCAAAGTCCGCCGCGGCGCCCTCAGTGAACGCGCCGTCGGGGATGATGTACGCCCTGTCTCCCGCCACGTACACGAACAGGCTCTCGCGGCAGTGATATATCGCCTCGATGCGCTTGTAGTCCACATGCTCGACGTTGCCGTCGGAGCTGATGTCTATCCCGCGCTCGTCCGCGCTGAGCTGCATTTTCTCGACATAGCCCGTCATCTTGCGGCGGTTCTCGTTGGCATAATACCTGTCGCGCCGAAGCTCCCAGCCTATCAGCATCACGCCTATCGCAACGATTATGGCGTTCTTTGCCGTCCACGCGCCGCGCAGCGTCACCAGTACGCACAGCGCCGCGAGCAGCACTGAGGCCGCCGCCGTCACGATCGTTATGAGCCTGCGCGGTACCTTGCCGCGTATATAGCGGTTTATACGCACAAAGCTGAGAAAGTCCATCTCATCCACCGTATACTCGGCTATAAATTGCATATCTTCACCTCTTCACCCCAAACAAAAAAAACGCCCCGAGGTCAATGACCTCAGGGCGATAAAATACCGCGGTACCACCTGAATTCCGCATATCTGCGGCTCTCATGCCTCTGTAACGGGAGAACCCGCCCGACACTACATATCGCGCCGGATGCTCATGGCCGACCTTCCACGCCGCCTCACGAGCGCTCTCACCTGCCGCGCTCTCTCTGACGATCCGCAAAGCGTGTACTCCTGCCAATCAAAGCAGTTAACTCTGATAAATATAGCGTATTTGAAAAACTTTGTCAAGCCGCAGCGGGCAACTTTATCTCAGGCAAGCATCTGCTTGAGCTGATCCACGGTCTGAAGCCCGACGCGCATATCCTTGACCTTGCCGTTCTCGGTTGCAAGCAGGGTGGGAATGCTGGCAATGCCGAGCTTCTGCGCGAGCGCGGGGTTCTCGTCCACGTCAACCTTGAATATTTTCACGCTGCCGCCCAGCTCCGCGTCCAGCTTTTCAAGTATCGGAGCCTGCATACGGCAGGGGCCGCACCAAGTCGCCCAGAAGTCCACAAGGCATTTTCCCTCGGCAAGCGCCGCTTCAAAGTTATTTTCATTAAGATGCTCAATAGCCATAGTATTTTTTCCTTTCTTAATTGTAATATAAAGTAAATTATAATTTGTCGATATACTCGCAGGCACTGAGGGCCGCAATATTCCCCTCGCCTACCGCCTTTGCCGCCTGATACGGCTTGCCCGTGCAGTCTCCCGCCGCGAACACGCCGGGGATGCTTGTCTCCATGCCGCGCCCGACGGAAATCGCCGCGCCGCTGCGCTCAAGTCCGGACATGAGATTTGCAACCGACACCGTATCCTTTATTATGAACACTCCGTCCACCGGATATGTCTCCCCGCCGGAAACGACCGACTCCGCACGCTGCGTGCCGATAATCTCATAGCGCGCCGCGCCGGGCAGCTCAATGACATTGCAGCCGATGCCGCGCAAAAATTCCGCGTCGTGCCTTGCCTCCTCGCTGCCGCCGATAAGGGCGACGGTCTTGCCGCGATAGAGCATACCGTCACAGGTCGCGCAGTAGCTCACGCCTCTGCCGAGATACTCCGCCTCGCCGGGATACAGCTTTTCCCGGGTAATGCCGGGGGCGAGTATCACAGCGCGGCACTCATAGAAATCACTGCCTACCGCGACGCCGAAGCTGCCGCCCATAGGCACGGCCGAGAGCACACGCCCGTTTATCAGCTCCGCACCGCTGCTCACAAGCTGCTCACGAAATACGCGCGCCATCTCCTCGCCCGTGACCTCCGGCATACCGGGGTAATTGCTCATGCTCTCCGCCTTATACATGCTCGAGGTATCGACCGGGTTTGCGATAACGGCGACGGTCTTGCCGCGGTTGCGCGCAGTCAGCGCCGCGGATGTCCCCGCCGCGCCTCCGCCGACAATAATTATATCATACATAAATATCACTTCGCTTTCTGATTTTGATTATATCCAATTCCCGCAGGCAAGTCAATTTATATATCTTAATTGTGCAGAGCTTTTAGATTTTTTCTTGCATTTTATCGACTGCTCTGATATAATTGACCATAGTCAAGAGCGGGATTATGTTTGTAACCACATCTTATTAAAAAAGGAGAATCACATGAAAAAGAAAATACTTACGCTCCTCATTCTAGCTGCAATGCTCGTCTGTCTGCTGCCCACCGCCGCGTTCGCTGTAAAGCCGGGCGAACAGTTGCCTTATTCGGTGTACTGCTCGGCGTGCGGTCAAACTGCTCTGCATATGTATCTGGACGGATATACGAAGGGCACGTATAATGCCAGCTTTGGCGACTACTTTCACATTATACATGGGCATGACGATTGGGACCATAAGATCGATAGTGACCAGCGCTGCTTCAGACCCCAATTCGGCGATTACACCATCGAGTACGCTCAGCTCTCGGCCTCAAGCGGTCAGGATCCCGCCCGCTATCACAAGGCAACCTGCGTATGCGGACTGTCCTTGAATAAGGAGCACAACTATTCGGAATACCAGTCCGGCAAGCGCAGCTGCTCCGACTGCGGCTATGTGCAGACCTGCGACCACAGCGGCAACACCAATCCCACCTGCCTCAGCACCACCTGCTCCGTATGCGGAGGCACTGTCCCCAAAACGGAACACATCCGTGCGCAGTTCAAGCACGACGAGCGCGGCCACTGGGCATATTGCACCAAGTGCGATTCCATCCTCAGCAGGGTGCTCCCGCACACATGGGACAACGGCGTCGTGACTGACCCCGGCACCTGCCTCGCTCCCGGCTCAATGAAATACACCTGCACCGCCTGCGGTGAGACTAAGGCCGAAAGCATCACGGGCAATCACGATTACAGGAACGCGCATGACGCTGACAATCATTATCAGGAGTGCAGCGTCTGCGGCGACAAGAAGAACGTTGAGGCCCACAAATGGAACGAGGGCGTTGTCACTCAGGAGCCGAACTGCATGGTTTCCGGTATCAAGAAATTCACCTGCACCGTCTGCGGCGCAACAGATCAGCTGGATATTGAGGGCGATCACGATTACAAGGACGCGCATGACGCCGACAATCATTATCAGGAGTGCAGCGTCTGTGGCGACAAGAAGAACGTTGAGGCCCACAAATGGAACGAGGGCGTTGTCACCGATACCGGCACCTGTGTCACCCCAGGTTCAGTGAAGTACACCTGCACCGTATGCGGCGAGACCAAGACCGAAAGCGTCACAGTTGACCATGACTACAAGGATGCCCACGACAAGGACAGCCACTATCAGGAGTGCTCCGTCTGCCATGACAAGAAGGATGTCGAGGCGCACAAGTTCGTATGGAAGATCGACCGTGCGGCCACTACCGCCAAGGAGGGCGAGAAGCACGAGGAGTGCAGCGTGTGCGGCTATAAAAAGGCTCCCGTGAGCATTGAAAAGCTCTCCCCTGCCGCGAAGCCCCGCACCGGCGACGCATCCATCGTCTGGCTCGTTCTGCTCGTTTCCACTGGCAGCGCCGCGGCGGCTGTCGTACTGTATACAAAACGTAAACTGGCATAAGTCACAAAAAGAGCTGGTAATTATTTTCGGTTTTGCAAGCTTGCACTGGTAAAGATTCTCTGTTATAATGTCTGCTGTCACGGTCATTACTCTCGATAAGGAGGATAACGATGCCAAAGGGACTGCAGGCAAAGGGCCTTGCCAGGCGCGACAAAATGCTGCTGGCAGCTATAACGCACTTTCTCGCCGACGGATACGAGAAAACGACTACCGCGTCCATCGCAAAGGCAGCGGGTATGTCCGCTTCGTCGTTCTTCGCCGCGTTCGAGACGAAGGAAGCGCTGCTTCTGCTGCTCGTGAAGCATATGTTCTCCAACCAGTTCAACGAGATATTCAGCATCATCGGCAGCAATGCGGAGCCGGTCATGATATACGCGGCCGAAACCTCCCTGCAGCTCTATCTCTCCGAGCTGTCGGAGCCTCTGCGCGAGCTGTACGTGACCGCCTATTCCCTGCCCACCACCTCAGAGTTTATATATCAGAACACTGCGAAGGAGCTTGAGCAGTTCTTTGCCCCGTATAATCCCGGCAGCTCATCCCGCGATTTCTACGAGCTGGAGATCGCGTCGGCGGGGATAATGCGCGGCTTCATGGCTAAGCCCTGCGACGTGTATTTCACGATGAATGACAAGCTGCGGCGTTTCCTCGGCTGCTGCTTCACGCTGTACCATGTGCCGCAGAGCCTTCAGGAGCAGGTCATCGAGTCGGTGCTGGAGATGGATCTGCACACGACGGCGGTGAATCTGGTCAACAGCGTCGTTGCGCAGGCCGAGGCCGGTTTCGAGGCGATAATGAACAAGTAAAGGGTTCATTATATTATGTAAACTATGTTATGTTAAGCGCACCAGCGGCTCAAGCGAGCCGCTGGTGTGTTGCTTGTTGTCGATATAGCATATGTGAAAAATCCCCGACGGTTCTGAACCGTCGGGGATCATTATCATATCAGCCGCCGAATACGCTCAGCAGGAAGCCCGCCGCGATGGCGGAGCCGATAACACCGGCAACGTTCGGACCCATGGCGTGCATGAGGAGGAAGTTTGTCTTGTTATACTTGCGTCCCTCATCCTGCGAAACGCGCGCCGCCATCGGCACCGCGGAAACACCGGCAGAGCCGATCAGCGGATTGATGCGTCCGCCGGAGGTCTTGTACATCACAACGCCGCCGAGCAGTCCGCCGATGGTGGACAGGGTGAAGGCGGCAAGACCGAGCAGGATGATGGCAAGAGTCTTGATGCTCAGGAAGTTCTGGGCAACCATCGTCGCGCCGACCGAGGTGGCGAGAAAGATGGTGATGATATTCATCAGCGCGTTCTGCGCGGTATCGCTGAGACGGTCGGTCACGCCGCATTCGCGGAACAGGTTGCCAAGCATCAGGCAGCCCACCAGCGGAGCGGTCGACGGCAGGAGGAGGATAACGAAGGTCGCAACCACGATCGGGAAAATTATCTTCTCGGTCTTGGACACCTCGCGCGCCTGCTCCATCTTGACCTTGCGCATCTTATCCGTCGTGCACAGCTTCATGAGCGGCGGCTGTATCAGCGGGATAAGCGCCATGTACGAGTACGCGGCGATGGCAATTGGGCCGAGCAGATGCGGGGCGAGCTTTGTGCATAGATATATCGCGGTCGGACCGTCCGCGCCGCCGATGATGCCGATGGAAGCCGCCTCAGGCCCCGTGAAGCCGAGCAGCACCGCGCCGAAGAACGCGAGGAACACGCCCAACTGTGCCGCCGCGCCAAGCAGCAGGCTTTTCGGATTTGCAAGCAGCGGGCCGAAATCGGTCATTGCGCCGACGCCGAGGAATATCAGCGACGGATATATACCTGCCTTGACGCCGATATAGAAGAAGTCCAGCAGACCGGCGTTGCTCATAATGTGGCCGTAGCTGTGGTAATAGGGGCTTGCCTCGTCCAGAAACGCCTCCCACAGCTCCGGATGATACAGCGCGTTTTCGCCGAGACCGACGAAGTATGACAGATTCGTCAGCAGGCAGCCGAACGCGATGCCGCACAGGAGCAGCGGCTCGAACTTCTTCACGATGCCGAGATACAGCAGCACGAAGGCGATGATTATCATCACAAGGTTTTTCCATCCGCCCTCGGTCGTGAAGAACGCCGCGAAGCCCGACTCCATGGTGAGTTTCTCAAGAGTAGCTATTATATCCATAGCCGACCCCTTACGCGATGACGACCAGCGGCGCTCCGGTCTCGACCACCGCGCCCTTGCTGACCGCGACCTGCGCGACGGTGCCGGACTTGGTCGCGACTATCTCGTTTTCCATCTTCATGGCTTCAAGTACTATCAGCACATCGCCCTCTTCTACCTTCTGGCCGGGTGCGACGTTGATTTTGAGAATGTTGCCGGGCATCGGGCTTTTTACGACCTCGCCGGAGGCAAGCGCAGCCGCAGGCACGGCAGCCGGTGCGGCAGGCGCTGCGGGAACAGCAGTGGGCGCAGCCGGTGCGGCGGGGGGGACGGCGTCATACTCGTCTATGAGCATGGCCTGACCCATTTCCACCTCGACCTCATATACACGGTTATTCAGAGTTACCTTATATTTCATCTTCCTTGACCTCCTTGATGGATATGAAGCGCAGCTCGTTGAGCGGTTTGCCGAGGGTGTCGGCGACTATCGCCATGACCATGGCGGCGTCGCGCGGGTCGGTGTCATAAAGCTTCAGCTCGCCAGCGGTGCCTGGAGCGGGCTTGGCGCTGACCGGTGCGCTCTGCGCGGCAGGAGCAGGCTCGGCCGCGGCCTTTGCGGCGGCCTTTTTATTCTGCGCAACCATGATCTTGCCCATCAGCATGACGACCAGCATCAGCAAAATCAGCCCGACGAACACGACGAGATATCCAAGGATAGCGGTTATTCCGGCATTTGCGACGGAAATGTTTACCATATCTGTCATAAAAGCGCCTCCTTACAGCTCCGTTATGGAATAGCTGACGACGCGCTCCTCGCGCTCGCGGCGCTTGGCAAAGAAGTCCTCCGCGACCTGCGGGAACACGATGTAGCTCAGCACATCCTCCTCGCAGCGCGCGGTGTCTCCCAGCGCCTTCTCCGCCTTTTCATAGGTGTCGGCGGGCAGCGTCGCGGCATAGCGTCCCTCGACCGGCTTCTCGCCGCCGAGTATCTTCGCGCGGATCTCCGGATCGATCGGCGCGGGCGTACGGCCGTATTCGCCGCGGCAGTAGGCGCGCATCTCCGCACCGATGTTCTTGTACCGCTCCCCTGCCAGCACGTTCTGCACGGCCTGCGTGCCGATGAGCTGGCTCGTCGGGGTGACGAGCGGAGGATAGCCCATGTCCTTGCGGACACGCGGCGTCTCGAGCAGCGCCTCGTCGAACTTGTCCATCGCGTTCATCATCTTGAGCTGGCTGAGAAGGTTCGAGAGCATGCCGCCCGGTATCTGATAGTTGAGACACTGTGTGTCGGTGCCCATCGAGATGGGGTTGAGCGTGCCGTCAGCGATATACTCGGCGCGGATAGGCTTGAAGTAGTCGGCGATCTCGTACAGGAGCTTCTCGTTGAGGTCAACGCCGTAACCCAGTTCCTTGAGTGCGCAGTAAAGCGTCTCGGTCGCGGGCTGGGACGTGCCGCCGGAGAAGGGAGAGATGGCCGTGTCGATAACGTCGGCTCCGGCCTCGATGCCTTTCAGATAGGCCATGAACGCCATGCCCGTAGTGCTGTGCGTGTGCATGACGACCGGCAGGTCGACCGCGTCCTTCAGCGCAGCTACGAGGTCATATGCGGCCTTGGGCGTCAGAATACCGGCCATATCCTTGATGCATATGGAGCCGACGCCCATCTGCGCCATCTCCTTTGCAAGTTTCACATAGCTGTCGAGCGTGTGGACTGGGCTTGTGGTGTATGAAATAGTACCGGACGCCATCGCCCCCGCTTCAACCGTCGCCTCGATGGCGACGCGCAGGTTATCGATGTCGTTGAGCGCGTCAAAAATGCGGATTATATCTATGCCGTTGCGGACGGACGTGCGCACGAAGCGGCGGACTATATCGTCCGGATAGTGCTTGTAGCCGAGAATATTCTGCCCGCGGAGCAGCATCTGGAGCTTTGTGTTCGGCATCTTCGCACGGATCTTGCGCAGACGCTCCCACGGGTCTTCGTTGAGGTAGCGCAGGCAAACGTCGAATGTCGCGCCGCCCCAGCACTCGGCGGAATAGAAGCCTGCCTTGTCCATCGTCTCAAGGATTGGCTCAAATTTTTCATAAGGAAGTCGTGTGGCAATGAGGGATTGGTTCGCGTCGCGCAGCACGGTTTCTGTGAATTGTACGTTCATGGCTCCTCCTGTTTTATTTATATGGAAATACGTACAGTATCCCCGAATTCTGTTCAATGTATTATAACATTTGTTTTTCCGCAAGGCCAGACCAAAGCTCAAAATCAGGCTTTTAGATAAAAACCGTTAAATTTTTGATGAAGATCCGTTGGTTTTTTATGCAAGTTTGCCCATCAGTTGGTTAAATGCTTGACGTTTTTGTCCGATACGTGCTGTGCCCGAGTCACGACCGGCACGAAGCGGTCGGGCGTGCCGCAGCTGAGCTAGGGTGCTTCTTTAGGGTATGCTGCCTCCCGCTGCGGGGACAAGTCCGGAACATTCCCAACGCGGCGCTGGCTGCATATAATGGGCTTAGGCGGCGTATGACGCTGTCTAAGCCCATTATCGGGAGGAAATTATGGACGAAAAAGAATATTACGGCATGAAAATATACGCCAATTCCGTCTGCGGCGGCAGCGGAAACGGCTGCGGATGCTGCTCCTGCACCGGCCCTGCCGGGCCGATGGGGCCGCAAGGACCTGCTGGCCCGCAAGGCGTTCAGGGGCCTGTCGGCCCGCAGGGTCCGCAAGGCGAGCGCGGTGAAACCGGAGCTACCGGCGCGACTGGAGCAACGGGCGCAACTGAGGCGCGGTGGTAAGGGAACGGTGAAAAAGTGTAGAAAAAGTTATGATAATGTAAGAAATTTAAGAAATGTAGCTATAATTACAATGAAATGATCACACTACGCAGAAGAGCTGTTTTGAGTTTCAAAACAGCTCTTCTGAACATCAAAGTTACATTTTTAGGTATATCTTCCCTATTGATGTTGCAGGCCGTCTACACGGCAATACAGACAGCCTACACAGTTATAAGGGAATGTCAGCAAAATCGGTAGCATTTGCAGGAAAATTGCGCTGTGCGCTCTTCACTTGCTTATGATTACTTCCTATTAGGAACACTGTAAATTTAGAGATTCCTTGGGATTGTATAAACGAGGTATCGACCCATAGTGAGTCGATACCTCTAAGGAGTGAAATATTCAGTAACTAATAGTTGTTCCTATACAGACATCTTTTCAAAAATTCTTGCTGCTCTGTCAGGATTGAAAACACCGCAATGGCAAAGGCCGGCAAGCTTTTCTGCTGCTCGTTTTGGGGTAATAATTCCTCTCTCAACCTTATTAGCCAACTCTTTTATAAGACTAAATGATATCATGCCATGACCACACATAGTGCTGATGGATAGTACCGCTTCTTCCGGCAGTCTCTGTGTCTGTCCCCAAATGCCCATTGAATATTCTACGGTATGAGGACCGATGCCGGCTTTGTGGCAGCATTCCGCAACTTGCTCAAGGAGTCCAGAAACAACAATAGAGAGCTTTAGATTCGCTTCGGTGAGTTCTTTAAGAACAGCAGCTACTGTTTCCTCATCAGTATAGACGGCATGAACTATAGAGTTATCATAATATGGATGCCCAATCATCTCAGGACCAACATTATAGTCATTTCCCGTTCTCATATCCCCAAAGTTAACCGGATTATACTTACGCGCAATTTTCTCGAATTCTACGAACTCAGGATGAATCCCTTTTGCGTTTACAGTTTGTGCTGCAATTGCGAAGACAACATAATCACCCTTTAGATTTTCGGCGGTGCCGTAACGATGTAATGTATGTGACATAATCAATCCTCCTTATAGCGGGGTTTTCCGAGACCAACATTCGTTTTTCCATTAAGGGAGAGCTTATAACCAGCTTCTTCTGCAATAATTGCAGCGGGACAGCTTTCATCCGGCTCAAGTCTGCAGGCAAGATCAACGCTGAAAACGGTACTTATATCTTTCTGGGCATCACGGAGCGCGTTGAACACAGGAAGAACATCTGTTTGATCAACTTCAAGCTCCACTATTGCAGATAGCGTCTTTTCGTTCAGTACTTCGTCTCTCAGTTTCCCACTGCCATCTAGCATTAATACAGTGACCGGATTATGCGGCTCAAATCCATATTTTGCATATGGTGCTACCGCCATCGCAATTGTCTGAACGTCACGCAGACGTGTTCCTGTACCGGGGCGTCCGAGTTCAATCGCAATACCAGCTTTACCCCTGGGAAATCGACCGGTTACGTCGTTAGTCTTCATTTCCTCGGTTCCTCTACCGGGTACTCCGGTATCCGGATGAGGAATTAGCGGATTTGAGAACTGACTGCGAAGTGTACGAGGATACTCCAACTTAGGCATATAAAGTGCGTCTCTGGGGCAAACTTTTGCATTACGGCATATTTCGCACTCAACACATTCATCGGTGTTTATCGCTACACCATCGTCAGTTTTGGAAATGCACCCCATCGGGCAATATGGAATACACTGTCCGCACCTTATACATTTTTCTTTGTCAATAAGCATACTGATTTCTCCTTAATATTTATGTTTACTCCTTTTTTATGACACGATACAATTTGATATCCACGGAATATATGTGATGAACATCCAAGAGACGACGGATGCGAGCAAAAACCACTTCAAATACTTCCATACCGCCGGAATTGTAACCTTGGCAATGGAGCAGGTCGTCAACAAAACCGATGCGACCGGAGGTGTTTGTTGGCCAATACCAACCCCTAAGCACATCAGAATGCCAAAATGTATGGGGTTTACTCCAAGTGCTTTCATAATAGGAAGCGCCAAGGGGATAACAAGCATGATAATAGCATTGCCATGAAGTATCATTCCAAGCCCAAACAAGAGAATATCAAGACAGAACAGAATAATGTATTTGTTTGAAGTTATTCCCGTAATAAAGGCCGTAATAGTCTGAGGGGCTTTACTCAAGGTCATAATCGTTACCAATGATGCAGATCCGGCAACCATAAATGTAATAATTGCGGTCGACAAGGCAGTCCTGATGAGCATCTTCGGCAGCATCTCCAGCTTTATTTCCCTAATGCCACCCAGCAGCGCAACAACGACCGATACAGCAGCAGCCTCTGTAGGTGTAAATACACCGCCAAATATACCTCCGAATATGACAATTGGAATCAGCAGTGCTGCCCAGCCCTTTGCAATTGCCTTGATGAGTCTCTTTATAGAGAATTTATTCTCAGTAGGGAGATCCATTTTCTTAGCAAAGATGAATGCTGTTATCATTAAAAATATACCGCAAAAAACGCCGGGGATTATGGATGCAAGATATAGGTCAGCTATTGATACTCCTGCTGAGACTCCGTAAAGAATCAGGATGCTGCTAGGAGGAATTATTATGGCAAGCGTTGATGATGATGACATTATCGATACGCTAAGCTCTTTTGGGTAACTACGCTTCTCCATTTCGGGAACAAGTATACCCGTAAGTGCGGCAGCTGCTGCAACAGCTGAACCAGATATTGTACCGAACATCATGCAAACAACTACCGTTGCCATTGCAAGGCCGCCTTTCATCCAGCCAACAAGCTCATTTGCAATATTTATCAGCTTGGTGCCCAGAGTAGTCTGCCCCATTATTTCTCCCATCAAGGCAAACATAGGAATAGCCATGAGGGTAAAGCTATTGACCCCTCCATACATTTGCATTGGTATTGCTCCGAGATTGCTGACCCCGCCTATAAGTATGCCGGAAGCAGCGGCGAGAACTATTGAGAAGGCAATGGGCACACCTAAAGCAACAAATAATATAAGCGTGCCAACTAACAGTATAGCTATCATTTGGCTCCCCCTTTGCTGTTCGTACCGTCTTCATCGTTATCTTCCGCTTCTTTAAGTGCGGCAGTAGCTTTTGCCAGGACTTCTTCAGGGACATCATCATAAATTGATGCAACAGATGGGCTTACCGTGTCTGCATCAAAGCCGCCAAAGCAAAGCTTTACGTCCTTGACAATATTTAGGACTACGGCAAACGCCATAAATACGCCGCTTATTGGGATGACCGAACAGCATACAGCCATTGTTGTGGGAAGTGCGACCATCTTTGAGTTTGCCCCGATAAGGACGCTTTTGTAACCATAGCGAACCATAATGTAGCACATAGCAAGAACAAGTAAATTGCAAACGGTCTTTAAAACAAGCTTGGGAACTCCATTCAATTTGTCTATAAAACCATTAAAGTTGATATTACTCTCGTCCATGGTCGCAAGAGTTGCGCCGAGGAACGTGATCCATACCAATGAAACACCAGCCAATTCCATGGCCCATGCAAGCGATACGTGCAGGAAAAACCGGAATATAACCTGTGCAACTATAACAATCACGTCCATGGCTGTCATAGCGCAGAGCAATACAACTAGGATGGAGCGAAAATATTTGATTAACTTCTCCATTTTAATACCTCCCTTGGTAGAGACAGAGATATGCTAAAGGTTCTTTTAATATCCAAGTGCAGCTTTTGCAGCATTAACAAAGTCTATGCCGCCGACACTGTCTGCAAACTTGTCCCAAAGCGGTAGCACAACATTACGAAACTCTTCAACGTCGGCGTAGGTGACTTGCATACCTTTGTCTTTGCAAACCTGAAGATTTTCCTCATCGGCTTTTGCGCCGGCTTCAAGTACATGCGCAGAGGTAAGTGCGCCGGCTTCATCGATTACAGCACGCTGTGCATCGGAAAGGGAGTTATAGAGATCCAAGTTCATGCAGATCCAGCCGGGGGTGTAAACGTGATTTGAGATGCACAGACAGGATTGATAGTCATAAAACTGAGAGGAGACAATGGTAGCCAAGGGATTCTCCTGCGCATCACAGATGTGCTGTGAGAGCGACTGGTATAGCTCTGAAAATGAAATTGATATGGGCGTAGCACCAAATGCTTCAAATGTCTTTACTCGAAGAGAATTGGACGGAGTGCGGATGACGACACCCTTCAAGTCACTCGGCTCAACAACAGGAGTATTTGTAGTAATCTGCCGAAATCCGTTCTCGTTCATTCCTACAATCTTTATATTTAGACTCTCTGCTTCCGTGCGGATGACATCAATGATACCGGCTTCCTCAAGCAACGCGAGCTGGTCACGATCTGTTACCAGATATGGGAAGTCGAAGATACCTGCACTCTTTACAAGATTTGTGAATGTAGACGAGAAGTTCGCCATCTCCAAGGCACCAGTCTGGATGTTCGTCATGAGCGCGTCTTCAGTACCAAGCAGACCATCAGAGAAAATCTCAACTTTCATCTTACCGTCGGAAAGTTCACTTACTTTCTGTGAAAAGAACTGTGCATTCTGTTCCAGAAATGTGCCGGTACCAGAAACGTCGCCGAGAGAAAAGGTGATTTCTTCGATTTCACTCGTTGAATTTCCGGGAGAAACCGGTGTCTGCGAAGCCTGATTGCTGTTTGAACCTCCGCATGCGCACATTCCTGAAAGCATAAGGACGCATAGAATTACGGACAGCATTTTTTTCATTTTTTCTTTCCTTTCTTCTTATTCTTTCGTTTTTGTAGATTTCGTGCAAAGCAGATCATATTTTTTTATCACTTTGCTGAATCTTAGTGTATTTCTACTATATCATTGATTTTTTTGGAGTAACACTATATAATACACATTATGGTATAGAAAAAACCTATGGTAATTTTACCTATATCAAATCTGTATTTATATGGTGACATTCTATGATAAAGAAAATATCATATTTCATAAAAGTTGCGCAGTGTGGAAATATTACTAAGGCTGCAAACGAGCTTTTTATTTCCCAGCCGTCATTGAGCGTCGCAATAAAGCAGTTGGAAAAAGATTGGAACGTCACGTTGTTTGAACGGGGTTGCAATTCTCTTTCCCTTTCGGCAGACGGGCGGCGTCTGCTCCCATATGCGGAATCCGTTATGTATGACTATCACCTGCTCCAACAGGCGCTTTCAAAAAAGACCAACGAAAATTTAATTATAGTCGGAAGTGGCATGACCCATGTTTCAGATATAGTCGAAGATTATAATCAACACTGCTGCTGTCACGCAAAGCTACGCCAATTCTTTGATTACTTTGATCTCAGTAAAGCGCTTCAAGCAGGAAAATGTGATTTAGCTGTGTGTTCGCCGCCACTTTCTGTACGTGGTATTTTCTCCAAAGAGCTTTGTGTGGAGCAATTATGTGCTACTATCAATCCGAATCATTCTCTCGCTGCGGCTGATGAGCTAACTATAAACGACATCTTGAATTATCCGTTTATAACACTACCGACAAAATTTCCAGTCCGTATGGCAATCGACCAAGCCTTTTATAAAGCAAACATAAAACCAAACTATACAGATGAAGCAGAGAATCTTGTAATACACTCCATGCTCGTCAGAGGGGTAAAGGAATATATTTCTATTTACCCATTGTCCATGGCACGCAGACTACATTCATTGTATGGTTTGAAATACATACCGATTGCAGAGGATGAATTTAGACGTACTATTGCGGTGTCTTGGCAAGGAAATTATATACCGCCTAAAAGAATAACCGAAATTGTGCAATATATCGAGCAATTTTATGCTACATCCCCATTATTTAAGCCCTGGGGTGAATACTCATCCGACAAAGGGCAAATGCTTGTATAAGCTTTCATTGTTCCTCTCGCTGATGGTGGCGGGCGAGACCTTGCTGCCCCACAGTGCCTCCGTGATGTCCTCCACACGGCGCACGGAAACGCCTGCCAGGTA
>OGXW01001071.1_pt1 | contig 20811 bp, 20 predicted proteins | sample 1576341 | NCBI WGS metagenome assembly OGXW01 (sample SAMEA3541592, study PRJEB24748) | human gut metagenome | biome: human gut; feature: human-associated habitat; material: faeces | place: China | collected 2012
TGAAGAGCACGGCGCAGCTGAGCAGGACCCAGTCGCTGGGTTCGATGCCGCCAAACTCAACGCCATGCTGCGCGTCTCCGCTTCGGCGCTTGAGGAAGCGGAGCGCTGCGACGCGGAAGCGGCTCAGGGTTCCTTCCGGGTGATCGCATCTACGATTTCACCCTCACTGACGCTCTCGCAGCGGCAGATGATGGTGCCGTATGCCGGATTTTTGCGGATCAGCTCTGCCCGTTCTTCTTTGCTTAAAAGTTCCGGCCGTACGATGCCCTTTCTGGTCCCGTTCCAATCCTCTTTCTTTTTGGCATTCAGTTTCTCTGCTACTTTTTCAGCCAGCCACTGGCCGATTGCCGGTGCGCTGGAAAGTCCCGGTGACTCAATTCCTGCTGCATCGAAAAAGCCCGGTGCATCCGAAATCTCTCCGATCACAAAGTCATCTCCGTCCTCATGGGCACGAAGTCCCGCAAAAGAAGTGATAACCTGGCGGAACGGAATGCCCTTCACGCTGAGTGATGCACGGCTCATCAGGGAATCCAGCTCCTCTGCCGCGGTTGCAGTCTGTTCTTTGTTCTCAATATCCGTTGCAGTCGGTCCGGTCAGCAGATTCCCGTGTACCGTCGGGCTGACCAAAACGCCTTTGCCCATCTTGGTCGGAAGCTGGAAAATGGTATGGCTTACCAGACTTCCTGCCTCTTTGTCAAGCAGGCAGTAATCCCCTTTTCTTGCAGTAATGTGAAGCTTCTTTTCACTCACAAAATTATGAATCTGGTCGGAATAAACACCGGCTGCATTCACCACGCAGGCTGTGTGGATCTCGCCCTTACTGGTTTTCAGCACATAGCCCTCCGCTTCTTTTTCAATCGTTTCCACCTCTGTCAGAAATTGGAATTCCACACCGTTGTCGCATGCATTCTCTGCCAGCGCAATCGTCAGACCGAACGGGCAGACAATGCCGCCGTTCGGAACATCCAGCGCTGCTACCACGGTATCTTCGATATTCGGCTCTCTTTTCCTTACTTCGTCCCCGCTGATGATCGACATACCTTTTACACCGTTCTTTACACCTTTTTCATAGAGTGCCTCCAGGGCAGGCTTATCCTCCTCTGCAAAGCAAAGGACCAGGGAACCGTTGCGTTTATAATCGAAATCCAGCTCTTTCGAAAGCTCCTCCATCATCTGGCTTCCCAGAATGTTGAACTTTGCCTTTAAAGAACCCGGTTCCGCATCAAATCCGCCATGTACGATGGCACTGTTCGCCTTGGAAGTCCCGGAACACACATCTTCTTCCCGCTCTACGACACAGGCCTTTACCTGATACCGGGAAAGTTCTCTGGCTACCGCACAGCCGATGACTCCGCCGCCGATGACCACTACATCATACTTCATACTGTTCATACTCCTGTCTCCTCTATTTCAAATCCGGGACCAGCATTCCAGCTGTCTTCATATACCAGATTTGTTTGCTGCGTTTCTGTTTTTGAAACACCTTAGTTCTTTCATTACTCGCTGACTGCCAGAACCTCATCCATTTCTACCAGTCTGGCAAGCAATTTTGTTTTCTGATAGCCCGGCGGGAATACCACATCGAACTCCAGCTTTACCTCATCCTTTTTGGTCTTGTTGATTTTTACAGAAACTACACTAAGTTTCTCATGCTGGAGATAATCCTCCATAGACTGCACGATTCCTTCCTGTTTTACCAGGGTCATGCGGATCAGGCCTCCGGATGCCACATCAGCGAAATAGGCGATCCGGTGCATCACGAACTGGATCATCAGCACCAGCAGGGCACTGCAGATTCCCACTACATACATGCCTGCACCGAGTGCCAGACCTACCCCCGCCGTTGCCCAGATCCCGGCTGCCGTGGTCAGTCCATTCACCAGATTGTTCCGCACAAAGATAACACCTGCTCCCAGAAAACCGACACCGCTGACCACCTGCGCTGCTACACGGGCAGAATCCACCTTTTCCACATCAGCAAACCCATATTTGGAAACCACCATGATCAGTGCTGCCCCCAGTGCTACGATCACATGGGTGCGGATGCCCGCTGATTTGTTGCGGTTTTTCCGCTCATTTCCGATCAAAAGTCCGAGAAAAGCTGCTACGACAATGCGTATCAGATATTCCGCCTGGACCCAAAGTTCCGGAGCTAAAAACTGTGCCAGTACCGGCCAGAGCTTCAGCATTCCAGACACCCCCTTTTTCTTTTGTCAGTCCGCAAAATACAACAAAAGCGTCCCCAAAGAAGCACAGATCGATTCTGTGCTCTTATGGTTACGCTTCCTCTTATGCTCTCGCGCGTATGGATGAAATTGTCATGAAACCATTCTTAGAACTCGTTTACCCTGCTGCAGGCAACAAAATGTCCCGGTTCGATCTCGCGAAGCTGCGGGTTTCCATTCTTGCAGCATTCTGCCGCACAGTCACACCGCTTCATAAAACGGCACTCGTCCGGCAGGTTGACCGGAGAAGTGATCTCGCCGCGGATCAGCTGGCGGGCCGGCTTTTCCTTTCCGACGATTGGAAGCGGAATTGCAGACAGCAGTGCCTTGGTATACGGATGCACCGGATTCTGGAAGAGTACATCGGATGGTGCTTTTTCTACCATTTGTCCCAGGTACATAACCGCAATGTCATCGGAGAAATATTTTACGACCGACAGATCGTGGGTGATGAAAATATAAGTCAGTCCCAGATCAGCCTGCAGTTTTTTCAACAGGTTTAAGATCTGTGCCTGAATGGATACGTCCAGTGCAGATACCGGCTCATCGCAGACGATCAGCTTCGGTCTTACAGCCAGTGCACGGGCGATGCCGATACGCTGGCGGCGTCCGCCATCCAGCTCATGCGGATATACGTTCATGTAACGTTCTGCCAGACCTACGGTCCGCATCAGCTCCAGGGTTCTTTCCTCAATATCGCTCTTGGACTTTAACAGCTTGTGTTCGATGATCGGCTCACTGATGAGCTGCATCACGGTCTGTCTCGGGTCAAGCGAGGAGAACGGATCCTGGAATACCATCTGCATCTCCTGACGCAGCGGGCGCATCTGTTTGCGGCTGTAATTGGTGATATCCTGTCCGTCGAAAATGATCTTTCCTCCGGTCGGCTCAAGCAGTTTTAAAATGGTCCGTCCGGTGGTGGACTTACCGCATCCGGACTCACCTACGATACCAAGGGTCTTGCCCTCTTCGATCTTGAAGCTGACTCCGTCTACCGCATGAAGCTGTCCGCCCGGGGTATTGAAAAATTTTGTGAGGTTGTCTACCTCAAGAATTGTCTTACCTGCCATCTTGGTTCCCCCTTAATCTGAATTCCGGATCTTTATAAGCGCTGCAGGCAACAAAGTGTGTCTCGCTGCCGTCCACGGATGCCAGCTCCGGAACTGCCTTTGTGCATGCTTCGGTCGCATAAGGACAACGCGGCGCAAATGCGCATCCCGGCGGCAGATCCGACGGGTCCGGCATCAGTCCTTTGATCGGCACCAGCTCCTCACCGCGCTGCTTTAAGTTCGGCAGGGAATCAAACAGTCCTTCTGTATATGGATGGCGCATGTGATTGAACACATCGTCTGCCGTTCCTTTTTCTACGATACGGCCGGCATACATAACTGCCACGTCCTCACAGACCTCTGCCACAACGCCGAGATCGTGGGTGATCATCAGCATGGACATCTCTTTTTCCCGGATGAGCTGTTTCATCAGCTCCAGAACCTGCGCCTGGATCGTCACATCCAGTGCCGTGGTCGGCTCGTCCGCGATCAGAAGCTGCGGGCTGCAGGCCAATGCGATCGCGATGACAACACGCTGCTTCATGCCACCAGAGAACTGATGCGGGTAATCGTAGGCACGGGATTCTGCGATGCCTACCATTTTCAGCATTTCTTTTGCCTTCTCAAAGGCTTCTTTTTGGGAGATATTCTGGTGGATCGCAATACTCTCACCGATCTGGTCTCCAACCGTCATAACCGGGTTTAATGCAGTCATCGGATCCTGGAAGATCATGGCAACCTCGTTGCCGCGCATTTTTTCCAGCTCTGCCGGTGTCATTTTTAATACATCTTTTCCGTCCAGTTTGATCTCGCCGTCTTTGATGACCCCCGGCGGGTTCGGAACCAGATTCAGAATGGAAAGCGCCGTGGTGGTTTTGCCCGCTCCGGTCTCACCTACCAGGCCTAACGTCCGCTTTTTTGCAATAGAAAGATCAATACCGTTGACCGCATGGACATCGGCATCCTCCGTCTCGTAGTGGACTACCAGGTTTTTTATATCAAGTACTAACTCTTCAGCCATACCCTATTCCTCCTAACATTTTTCAGCTGCCTATTTTTTCAGTTTCGGATCCAGTGCGTCGCGCAGTCCATCACCCAGCAGGTTCAGTGCCAGAACGGTGAACATAATGGCAAGACCCGGAATGATACACATATAGCTTGCATCACGGATGTGACTTCGTCCTGCAGAAAGCAGTGCGCCCCACTCCGGTGCCGGTGCCGGAACACCGATTCCAAGGAAGCTTAAGGATGAAGCGGAAATGATGGTGGTACCGATCAGCAATGTGATCTGTACGATGATCGGTGACAGACAGTTCGGAAGAATATGCTTTACGATGATTTTCCAGGTCGGCAGTCCCATGGCGTAGGAGGATTCTACATACTCCTGGTCACGGATCGTCATAACGGAAGCACGGACGATACGTGCAAAGCTGCTGGCGCAGGAAAAGGCCAGGGCGATCATTAAGTTTACGGTGCTCGGTCCTAACAGGGAGACGATAACAACCGCTGTCATAATGTTCGGAATGGAATAGAAAATATCGATGCCGCGCATGATGATGGAATCGGTGATGCCGCCCTTAAAGCCTGCCTGGGAACCCAGGATGGTGCCAACGATCAGGCCAAGAAGCACAGAACCGACACCGATGATCAGGGAATAGCGTGCTCCGTAGATGATACGGGCAAATAAGTCACGTCCATATTCGTCGGTACCAAACCAGTGCGCTGCACATGGTCCCATCAAACGGTCCTTCATATTCTGGCCGATAACATCCTTCTCATAGTCAAAGATGACCGGGCTGAAGGCTGCTGCCAGTACCAGAATCACCAGGAAGGCCAATCCCAGCATAGCACCGCGGTTTTTAGTCAGGCGCCGCCAGGTCTCCTGGAACAGCGTCCGTTTTTTATACTGTTTTTTGATTTCGCTTGCCTGTGCCATTGTATCACCCCTTCTTACTGTACTGTGCTTTGATTCTCGGGTCAAAGAATGCGTAGATCAGGTCAACCACCAGGTTGATGATACACATCAGGATGGAACACATGATGATCGCACCCGTAACCATCGGTGTATCGCGCTTGGAAATGGAATCATAAACAAGACGTCCGATACCCGGCCAGGAGAATACGGTCTCCGCAAGAACAGATCCAGTGATGACCAGGGACATCTGAAGGCCGATCGCTGTGATGATCGGGATCAGCGCGTTCTTTAAACCGTGCACGGTGATGACCTGCTTCTCGGAACATCCCTTTGCACGTGCGGTGGTCATGTAATCCTGACGGAGCACGTCCAGCATGGACGAACGCGTCGTTCTGGTGATCAGGGCCGCAAGGCCGAAACCGACCGTCACCGCAGGCAGCACCAGACTGCTCAGACCTCCTTTACCGCCCGTCGGGAACCAGCCCAGCTTCAGCGAGAATATGATGATCAGCATCAGGCCCAGCCAGAAGTTTGGCATGGACGTGCCGAACAGGGCGAATATCATACCCGCTGTATCTTTCCATGTATTTTGGTGTATCGCTGTGTAAATACCGAGCGGCAGGGATACCACTACGGCAATGAGGACAGCGGCTCCGCCCAGCATCAGCGTGTTCGGGAGACGCTCCATAAAGGTCTTGAATACGTCACGCTTGGTCACATAGGACTTGCCCATGTCTCCGGTCAGCATGCCTTTCATATAGTTGCCATATCGTACGATGAATGGGTCATTCAGTCCAAGTTCTTCACGGATCTGCTCGATCTGCTCTGGCTTCGCGTTATCGCCTGCAAGCATTAACGCCGGATCTCCTCCGGTTAAGCTCATGGCCCAGAAGATCAGAAATGAGGTTACCAGAATAACCGGGATCAGCATGATCAGTCTTTTCCCAATGTATTTCAGCATTTGCCTGTCGCTCCTTTTTGTGTGTTAAAAGGCCTACATGGAAACTTGCGGGGCTTTTGAAGCACCCGCAAGTCTTTTCAGCCATTATGTTTTTGTTACAGAACAGATCCTCTTACAGATCCGTTTTCACACCGCGTTTCTCTTTACTCTGCGATGTAAGCGTGACGCCAGTCGTGGTTGCCGCCGCCATAGAAGTACTGTCCCTGAAGGTTCTTGTTGTATGCAACAACCAGGTTTGCAATGTATAACGGAACCTGCGGGCATGCATCTACTAAGTAGGTCTGCAGCTCTTTTGCGGTCTCAAGACGTTTGTCCTGATCCTTCTCAGTTGCTACGATGTCGATCATCTCGTCTGCCTTGGAGTCAGAATAGTGATGATAGTTGGAGCCGGAACCGGTATAGAACAGGTCACGGTATACGAAGTCAACCTTGGAGTCCTCGTTCCATCTCCACAGGAAGAGTTCCTGATTGCCGTCTACACAGGTAGATTTTAAGGTTGCAGTCTCCATCGGCTCAAGGGTTACGTTGATGCCGATATCTGCCAGGTTTGCCTGGATGATGGTTGCGATCTGCTCATACGGAGCACCGGATGCATAGGTTAAGGTGGTGCTGATGCCGCCGTCCGGGTAACCAGCCTCTGCCATTAAGGATTTTGCACGGTCTACGTCGTAGTCGAAACCATCCATGTCATCATAGAAGCCCCACAGACCACGGTTTAAGATGGTGGTCTGCAGTGTGCCCTTGCCATATACAGCTGCCTCAAGGACTGCGTCACGGTCGATCGCGCATGCAACAGCCTGTCTTAAGGTCTGGTTGTTCCACGGCTCCTTCTCTACGTTAAATGCGAAGTAGAAAAGACGGGTACCGGTCTGCTCGTAAACGGTAATGTTATCGTCATCCTCTAAGTACTGCAGCTCATTAATCGGCGGGTTTACGCAAACGTCGATCTCGCCTGCCTGCAGTGCCATAACACGGGAGGATGCCTCGATGTATGGGCGGAACTCGATGGTCTCAGCTACGCCAGGAGCCAGATTGTCGTCTGCCGGGAGATCGTTGCCCCAGTAATCGTCAACCTTAACCAGGCGGCAGTACTCACCCTCTACCCACTCGTCGAACTTGTACGGGCCGGTGCCGATGTAGTACGGATCCTCTACGCCATCATCGTAAGCCTTCTTGGACTGGATGGATAACGGAACAGATGCTAAGGACTGGATGAACTCGTTGTTGTATTTCTCGATCTCGATCTCGATGGTGTAGTCATCCACTACGGTACATCCAACATAGCCTGCCAAAACGGAAGCTACCATGTTGCCGGTTGCCATATCCAGAGTGAATTTTACGTCCTCTGCGGTCATCGGGGTCTTGTCGTCATCGTTGAAGTGTACATCGTCACGCAGCTTCATCACGATGTGGGTGTCGTCCTTGAACTCCCAGGAGGTTGCCAGACACGGGCCGAACCGCTCATCTCCCTGGGAACCATTGTTGAAGAATACCAGAGTCTGGTGGGTATTCTTTAACACGATGTTGTTGATCTGGTCCTGCTGCTGCTGAAGATCCAGGTTGTTGATGTCAGCGTCGGTACCGATGATCAGGGAGTCCTTATGGCCGGCCGCTGTGGAGCCTGCCCCGGCTCCTGCCTCAGAACCACCTGCTGCCTGACTTCCCGAATCAGAACCAGAACTGGTTTTTCCGCCGCCGCAGCCTGCTAAGGATACTGCAAGCATAGCAACACTGAGCAGCAATGCGATTTTTTTCTTCATACACATTTCCTCCGTTTTCTTATAATCATCCGGCCTGTGCCAGTCGGACGTGTTCGTAATGACTTATTAATAAACCTCATACACCGCATTTAAACGCAAAAACAGCACAGTCGTACGACACCCCACGTTCCGATCCGGACTCCAAATGAAATGCCCTACACACCTGCGCCGCTCTCTATTCTCTATGCAATGTGTATATTTGTTTATCAACATATCCAAAGTATATCATCACTTTGTGAAATACACAAGCATTTTTCTCAGTTTTTCTTCGTTATTTTGTTAACTTTTCCCAAGTGTAACCTTTGTTTTTCATCAATTTTACATTAGCCGCACTTTGTAAAATAAAGTTTACGTAATACCTCTTCACAAGGTCACTGCTGTCCGCACATGCATGTGCAGCCGCGCCTGTTCAGCAATGCCTCTGCCAGGATCAGATCCTCCGGTGTTGTCACCTTTAGATTTTCATAGCTGCCTTCCACCAGACGGACCTTCGTGCCGCTTAAATGTTCCACTACCATGGCATCGTCCGTGATTCCTTTTTGAAGGGATTCGTCCGCCATCAGACGGTCGTAAGCCGCACGCACCAGCGGATAGGAAAATGCCTGCGGTGTCTGCACCTGCCAGAGTCTGGAACGGTCCGGGGTAGATTGTGCAAAACCGTCTGGATCGGCCACCTTTATGGTATCCTTCACCGGCATCCCCACCACACAGGCTCCATCCTGCATAGCCGCGTAAACCGCGCGGGAAATAATCTCCCCCGTCACCAACGGTCTGGCTCCATCATGGATCAGCACATAATCGCACTTCTGCAGAGCCTTCAATCCTTCATAGACAGAATGATAGCGTTCTTTTCCGCCTGTCACAATACCGCAAAGCTTTTTCAGGTGCAGGGGCGCCAGGATTTCCTGACGCACATAATCTTCCTCACCGGCACCTGTCACCAGCACCATCACATCCACAATGCTTTGTTCAAATGCTTCCAGCGCATAAGAAATCAGCGGGCGGCCATTTAACAGCATATACTGCTTCTGAATATCACTGTGCATCCTGCTGCCGCGCCCGCCGGCCAGGATCACTGCCCCGATCCGAAATGTACCGATCATATCCTGTCTTCCTTCTTCCTGCTTTTCTCTTCTCAGCGCTCTCCCAGCTTCAGGTTCGGCACCGCATTTAAATCCCAGCCGTGCCGGGTTCCCTTTTTGTATTCGTAGTAAGCTGCACAGCCGATCATGGCCGCATTATCCGTACAAAAGATTGGGGACGGATGATAGAAATGAATGTGTTCTTTCTCACACGCCGCCTGCATGGCTGCACGAAGAGCTGAGTTGGATGCCACGCCGCCGGCGATCGCCAGCTTGTCATAGCCATACTCTTTTGCGGCCAGAACCGCACGGCTTACCAGTGCCTCTACCACCGCATTCTGGAAAGATGCGACCAGATCCGGCACACAGATTTCCATTCCGGTCATGTGTGCCTTGTTAATGTAGTTCAGTACTGCCGATTTCAGGCCGCTAAAGCTAAAATCGTATGGGGAACCTTCTACCTTTGCGCGCGGGAATTCAATGGCATGCGGATTGCCCTCTTTGGCTGCCTTGTCCACTTTCGGACCGCCCGGATAGCCAAGTCCGACAGCTCGCGCCACCTTATCGAAGGCCTCTCCGGCCGCATCATCTCTCGTCTGTCCAATGATCTCGAACTCGCCGTAATCCTTTACGATGACCAGATGCGTATGTCCGCCGGATACGATCAGGCAGACAAACGGCGGCTCCAGATCCGGGTTTTCAATATAGTTTGCAGAGACATGACCTTCAATATGATGCACGCCCACAAGTGGTTTTTTCGCCGCAAAGGCAATGGCTTTCGCCTCAGCCACACCAACTAACAGTGCGCCGACCAGCCCTGGTCCGTAGGTCACGCCAATCGCATCGACGTCATCCAGAGTCACCTTTGCATCTTCCAGCGCCTGGGTTACTACCTGGTTGATCTTCTCAATGTGTTTTCTGGATGCGATCTCCGGCACTACGCCGCCAAACTGGGTATGCAGTGCGATCTGGGAAGAAATGACATTGGAAAGGACCTCCCGGCCATTCTTCACCACAGAAGCTGCAGTCTCATCGCAGGAGCTCTCAATCGCCAGGATCAGAATATCCTTCTCTTCTTCGGTTTTCTTATTTTCTGTCTCCATCATTTGTTTTTATTCCTCCTCAAAGGTCAGCTCTCTGGTCCAGCCATCCCGTGCAGTCTTTGCTGCCGGGAAGATTTCCCTCACCTTATCAATAAATTCTTCCGGATGGTTTAAGGAAGGACTGTAATGCGTCAGCCACATTTCTGCCGGCTGCGCTTTCTTTGCCAGGTTTGCTGCCTCGTACATCGTCATATGCTTATATTCCCGGGCCTTGACTTCTTTTCCGTCTTCGCCGTACATGCCCTCACAGATAAACAGATCTGCATGGTCTGCGTACTCCGCGATGACCGGAACCGGTCTGGTATCCGTACAATACGTAACTTTCAGGCCCTTGCGGTCCGGTCCCAGGACCATATCCGGCGTATAAGTCACTCCGTCTAAGGTCAGGGTCTCGCCTTTCTGCAGGCGGCTCCATGCCTTCATCGGCACATTCTGCGCTTTCGCCCGCTCCACATCGAAGCGGCCTGCACGCGGAATGGAAATGGAATAGCCGTAGCAGACCACATTATGGTTTACCCGGTAAGCATCGATCACATAAGGTCCGATATGAAACTGTTGTCTGTTTTCTTCCAGCTCGATAAACTTTAACTGGAATGGGAGCTCCGGTGCGATGGTGCGGAGCGCATTCACGACCCGCTCTAAGCCCTTTGGTCCGATCAGTGTGACCGGCTCGGTACGCTCGGCATTGCCCATCGTGAGAAGAAGCCCTGGAAGTCCGCTGATGTGGTCTGCGTGGTAATGGGTAAAACAGATCACATCGATGGGCTTCGGGCTCCATCCTTTTTCTTTCAGCGCCACCTGCGTTCCTTCTCCGCAGTCGATCAAAAGACTGCTGCCGTCACAACGCGCCATCATCGCAGTCAGCCAGCGGTACGGAAGCGGCATCATCCCGCCGGTTCCCAGTAAACAGATATCTAACATAAATCGATTAACCTCATTTCATTTGATGCTGATATCATAGCATAGCGTTTAGATGAATTCAACCGCTTCCTCGATTTCCGGGGCGATCGCAAACTGCCGGATAAGCTGGTCATAGCACTCCTCACACAGATCCCAATGATGGATCTCGCCGTCTTTTTCAGAAAAGTAATCCCAGGAATAATGGACCGAAAAGCTTCCCTCCCGCAGGATTCCGCGCTCCACCACCTGTTTTTTTCCGCAGCCGTTGCAAATGACCGATTCCAGGGTTCCGTTTGTCTGATATTTTCTCATGTCTTGTTCCTCACCTTTTCGTTCCTGTTTCTATACAGGTGTGCATTCTTGTAATTGTTCAGTAGGTCTGCGCATTTACTGCGCTGACCGTAAGAAAACATAGGCTGGCAGGCAAAAATCCCATTGCCGTAGGCAATTTTCATGGATTTTTGCTCGTGACTGTGAAGGTACTGAACAGTTACGCATTCTTTTTTTATTCTGTCTTTCTAGAGTAAAATAGGGAACACGGCACATCGGCCGCATCCCCTACATTATAATAGAAATATTCGTAATTTTAAGTGGTAATTTTTTCCGGCAGATCCCGTTTCCACATGATCACGGCATCCTCGGCCGGATTGTGATAATAGGCCTTGCGTACTGCCTCTGCCTGAAAACCATAGGATTCATACAGGTTTCTGGCCGCCAGATTGCTCTCGCGCACCTCCAGGCTGATGGCATAGGCCCGCTCGCGGATAGCATACTCTACCATGGCATCCATCATTTTTCTGCCAAGACCAAGCCTGCGGCTGTCCGGATGCACTGCGATCCGCTGCACCTCTCCCTCGCCCGCGAGGACACGCAGGTTGCAATAACCCAGGATTTTTCCTTCCTGTTCAAACACATAGTAGACATCGTACGGACTGTGGATCCCGGACTCCAGGATATGGTAGGACCAGTTTTCCGAAAAGCAGAGCTTTTCCAGTTCTGCTACCGCCGCAAGATCCCGTTCTTCCATCCGGCGGATCACTGCACATCTCCTGTTCCGACACTGTGTCCGGCTGCCAGCTCATCCGTCTTTCCCTGCCGCTTTGCCTCTTCCAGCTCGCGTTCTGCCTGGGCTTTCCGCAGGTAATCCGGCGCATGGTCCATGGCCGATACCGTCTTTCCTTCCGCAAAATAGACACTTCCCAGAGCAGCAACGCTGGCGCCTCTCTGGCGGCTGCACTGCGCCGGGGCAAAGGAAAACGGAACAGTCATGGTTTCCCGGATTACCGTTTCGTTTACCGGAACTCCATCACCTAAGAAGATCACCCGCTCCCCACGGGCATTCAATTCCCCGATCAGTTCGTGAATGTCCATGCCGCACTGCGGTTTTACCACCTCAAATGCATCCTCATAATGGTAAAGTCCCGTGTACACCTGTCCTCTTCTGGCATCCATGACCGGGCAGATGAGTGCAGAAGTTCCGTACAGATTGTACGCCATGGCATCCATCGTTGGCACATGGACCAGCGGCTTATTAAGCGCAAGTCCGAGTCCTTTTGCTGTTGCGGAGCCAATGCGCAGGCCGGTATAAGAGCCCGGTCCTCCGGATACCGCAATCGCGTCCACATCGTTGAGATCCAGTTCCAGCATACGGCTCACCTCATCGATCATGGGGAGCAGCGTCTGGGAATGGGTCTTTTTAAAGTTTACGGTATATTCTGCCGTTACCAGTCCATCAGTCACCACAGCCACAGAAGCCACCAGCGACGAGCTTTCTATTCCAAGTATTTTCATGACAATCCCTCCACCGTTATCTTCCGGTAATCAAATCCCTGTTCCAGATCCTTTTCAATCCGGATGCGGACCACCTGTTCCGGTAAAATTTCCGGGATCAGCTGGGACCACTCGATCAGGCAGACGCCTTCCCCGTAAAAGCAATCCTCGTAGCCGATCTCATCCATCTCGCTGACATCCCCGATCCGGTATACATCAAAATGATACAGCGACAGACGCCCGCTGTCATACTGCTGCACGATCGTAAAGGTCGGGCTGTTTACCGGTTCCTCAATACCAAGCCCGGCTGCAAAACCCTGGGTAAAAATTGTCTTGCCCACTCCAAGATCTCCGTCCAGACAGTAAATCTCACCCGCTTTTGCCTGCTCACCCAGGCGTTTTCCAAGGGCAAAGGTTTCCTCCGGGCTGTTGCTTCTATATTCCATCAGATTTTCCTCCGTTTTTCTTTCGGAAGATGCGCCGTTACCAATTCGCGGAATGCCTCTTCCTGATCTCCCAGCGCTGTTTTCGGAAGCAGATACGCATGGACACGGTCCATATATAAAATATACATGGATGGCTTCGCATCCAAAAGCCCCATCTGTTCCCAGGTAAATTCCGCCTGATTGTCCGTCTGGCTCACCGTCAGCTTTTCATCATCGAATACCAGACGCATCGGATCCTTGACGGCCGGGCGCTTTGCCTGTTTTTTCGCCTTAGTCCACAACAAAAACGGCTGCCATACCGTAAAGACCAGAACACAGATCACAAGCAGACAGCGGTATGGAGTGGTTGTGCTGCTCCACCGGAAGATTAAAAGATACAGCGCTGCCAGCGTAAACAGCAGATTAAAGATTCCCATCAGCCCGGCATTCGCGTGATACATGGAAAATGCCCAGAGATCTTTTGCCGTGACGGTTAAAGTGACATCCACAGTTTTTCCCGTCTGGACTGTTTCCTTTTCCATTTGCGTTCACCATCCTTTCGCAAACAATTCTGGCTGCTTTCGCAACCATTTACTCTTCTTTTCCTGGATTTCTTTTCTGAAAATCCCATTCAAAGGCAATGTCATTTTCTATTTTGCTAATTGCACAATGGTTATTTTTATAATTTCATGGTCAGTGCAATACGCTTCTTGTTCAAGTCCACACTTAACACCTTCACCTCGACAATATCACCAACGCTGACTGCCTCCAGCGGATGCTTGATATAGCGCTCCGTCATCTGGGAAATGTGCACCAGGCCGTCCTGATGAACGCCAATGTCCACAAAGGCACCAAAATCAATGACATTGCGCACGGTTCCCTTTAATACCATGCCCGGCTTCAGGTCCTTCATTTCCAATACATCCGTGCGCAGGATCGGCTTTGGCATCTCCTCGCGCGGGTCTCTCGCCGGTTTTTCCAGTTCTTTTACAATATCCTTTAAGGTGATCTCACCCAGACCTAATTCCTCTGCCAGTCCCTTGCAGCCACGCACCTTTCTGCCAAGCTCTTTCAGACCGCCAGATACAATATCTTCCGCCTGATAGCCCAGCTTCTGAAGCAATGCTTCAACCGCCTCATAGCTTTCCGGATGCACGGAGGTCATGTCCAGAGGATTTGTGCCGCCGTTGATGCGCATGAAACCGGCGCACTGTTCAAATGCCTTCGGTCCCAGCTTTGCAACCTTCAACAGCTGCTTCCGGTTTGTGAATACGCCGTTCTCCTCGCGGTAAGCTACAATATTTTTTGCGATGGTCTTGGTCACACCGGAAATGTACTCCAGAAGGGAAGCAGATGCGGTATTTAAATCCACACCAACCCGGTTTACACAGTCTTCCACAACGCCCTGCAGCGTTTCACTTAAGTTTTTCTGGTTCATATCGTGCTGGTACTGGCCAACACCGATGGACTTCGGGTCGATCTTAACCAACTCTGCCAGCGGGTCCTGCAGTCTTCTTGCGATGGATGCCGCGCTTCGCTGTCCAACATCGAAGTTCGGGAACTCCTCCGTAGCAAGCTTGCTTGCCGAATATACGGATGCGCCTGCCTCATTCACGATCACATACTGCACCTGCTGCGGAATCTCTTTGATCAGGTCTACAATGATCATCTCAGACTCGCGGGATGCAGTTCCGTTTCCCAACGAAATCAGGGAAATGTTATATTTTTTGATAAGGTCCTTTACCACCTTCTTGGATTCCTCGACCTTATTCTGCGGTGCAGTCGGATAGATCACGGTCGTGTCCAGTACCTTTCCGGTCGCATCCACAACAGCGAGCTTACAGCCGGTGCGGAATGCCGGGTCCCAGCCAAGTACCACACGGCCTGCTACCGGCGGCTGCATCAGAAGCTGCTTTAAGTTCTTTCCAAAGACCTTGATCGCGCCTGCCTCTGCATTCTCCGTCAGGAAACTGCGGATCTCACGTTCAATGGCCGGTGCGATCAGACGGCGGTAGCTGTCCTCTGCCACTTCCTTTAATACCGGGGTTGTATACGGGTTCTCCTGCGTGATCACCTGTTTTTCCAGATAGCGCAGAATAGTTTCTTCCGGTGCATCAACCTTGACCGTCAGGACTTTTTCTTTCTCGCCGCGGTTTAAAGCCAGGACACGGTGTCCCGCACACTTTTTCACCGGCTCCTCGTACTGATAATACATCTCGTATACCGATTCCGTTTTTTCATTCTTAGCCTGGGAACGGATCATACCCTGCTCCATGGTAGCCTGACGAATGTAGGTACGGTAATCCGCCTGGTCGGAGATGCGCTCCGCAATGATATCCTTTGCACCCGCCAGTGCATCGGCTGCTGTCGGCACTTCGTTTTCTTCGGACACATAGTCTTCAGCAAGCTTCTCCAGCGGCTCCTTCACCTGCTGAAGCAGGATCAGCTCTGCAAGCGGCTCCAGTCCGCGCTCTTTCGCGATCATGGCACGGGTACGGCGTTTCGGGCGGTACGGACGGTACAGATCGTCCAGCGCCACCATGGTCATCGCATCCTGGATCTGTTTTTCCAGCTCCGGTGTCAGCTTTTCCTGATCACGGATGGAAGAAAGAACCTGGTTCTTCTTTTCCTCCAGATTGCGCAGGTAACGCAGACGTTCATCCAGATTACGAAGCACCTCGTCGTTTAACGAGCCGGTTGCCTCTTTCCGGTAGCGGGCAATGAAGGGAATGGTATTTCCCTCATCGATCAGCTGGACAGCTGCCTCCACCTGCTTATATCCGATCTGCAATTCCTCCTGCAATGTTTTCAAAATATCCATCTAATGTAAAGCTCCTTTGTTTTCAAACTGTAACAGCTGTTCACGCAGACTTTGACTTTGCCTGGGAACCGCTGCAAACTGTACCCCTCATTATAATCGATAAGCAAGTCGTTCGCAAGTCGTTCGTCCGCAATTCCACCTTGAGGCTTTTTTCTTTTCGTGTTATGATTGGGAATAGTTGTATTTTTATCTATACTTACGGAGGAATTTTACATGGAACAGAATACCGGAGCCAAGCGCCCCGCCCCTAATAGACTCGCCCTGGCCAGCCTTTTGCTGGGTATTTCCGGGATTATAAGCTGGTTTTACCCACCAGTCCAGATCATCTTTGGTGCTTCTGCTGCCCTGACTGCATGGCTCTCCCGGAGAGGCCGCCGTTTTACCGGAACCGGAATTGCAGGATTCGTCATCGGAATCTTCTGCATTTTCCTGAGCTTCTTTATTTTTTTCCAGTATATGCTGGTCTACAATGTCGCTCAAGACCCAGCCAACTCTGAACTCATCCGCCAGGTCTACCACCAGGCGCAGGAAATTCTAAACAGTGTAGCACCTGCGGCACAGTAAACCATATTTTTAACGTATGAGGACCGTGGAAGCTGCCTTCGGCAGCTTCCACGGTCCATTCTTTTACGCCCAAATTATTATTTTTTAAAACTCTGCCCGGATTCTCTGGCGGATCTTCGCGGTCTTTTCCAGCGCTGCAGCACAGTCTGCATATGCTGCTTCACTCATCTCACCAGTCAGGAGTGCAAACTCGTCGCTTAAGCTGTCCAACTTTACGACTTCTGCATTTCCAAATGTTGAAGCGGCAGCTTTCTCGAGTTCTTCTCCAGTTCCCTCTACGCGTACAAAATAACGATGTACAGAGGTTTTCTGGTCTGCAATCGCGAGGCGCTCGCTGCTCCAGCCAAGCACTACATGATGGTCTGCGTTCTCGACTGCTTCCATAATGTCTGCGATAACTGCACTGGCGGTTGGCAGTTTGCCGGCACCGCTTCCGTAGAACATGGAAGTTCCAAGCATATTTCCTTTTACCATGATCCCGTTGAATACATCATTCACGGCATACAGCGGGTGGTCTTTTCCGATCATGACCGGTGCTACCCAGGCATGAACCTCTTCTCCGTCCATGCGGCTGGTACCAAACAACTTTACAGAGGTTCCAAGCTTGTCTGCATACTTAAAGTCCACATCTGTGATTTTGGTAATACCTTCTGTGCTGATGTCCTCGTAGTTTACTTCTTTTCCTGTTGCCATCGCTGTGAGGATCGCGATCTTACGGCAGGTATCGTAGCCTTCTACGTCTGCCTCTGGGTTGCGCTCTGCATAACCAAGCGCCTGGGCCTCTTTTAAGACTGTCTCAAAGGATGCGCCCTCTTTGTCCATCTTGCTCAGGATATAGTTGGTGGTACCGTTTAAGATACCGGTGATCTCTACGATCTTCTCGCCCTTTAAGCAGCGGTACAGCGGACGGATGATCGGGATGCCGCCGCCGACACTTGCCTCAAAGAAGAAATTTACATTCTTTTCTTTTGCAATGGCAAGAAGCTCGGTTCCGTGTGCTGCCACCAGTGCCTTATTGGAGGTTACGACATGCTTGCCAGCCAAAAGGCTTGCCTTTACAAACGGGTATGCCGGATTTAATCCACCCATGGTCTCTACTACCACACTGACCTCCGGGTCCTGCTCGATCACCTGAAAATCATGCACAATCTTATCTTCTACCGGACTTCCCGGGAAATCTCTTAAATCCAGGACATATTTCAGTGCTACATCCTGTCCGCAGCCTTTTTTGATCTGATCAGCGTTCTGATCTAAAATTTCTGCCACTCCGGAACCAATTGTGCCATATCCCATGATTGCTACCTGTACCATTGCTCTGTCCTCACTTTTCTCTTTGTTTGATAAACTTATTCTCTCGCAAGAATCTTCACATAGTGAATTCCATCCTGCTCTTCGATTTCTTCCACCATCTTGGAAACATTGCCGGTATTGTCTTTTACCTCCACAGACAAGGTTAACGTCGCTACTCCGTTTACCGGAATACTCTGATGGATCGTCAGGATGTTTGCTTTATAAACTGCTACGATATGAAGCAGGTCCGAAAGCAGTCCCTGTTCATCGTCCATCTGCACCACGAAGGTTACAGTCTTGCCTTTGGTATTATCATAAAACGGAAAAATATCTTCTTTGTATTTGTAAAAAGAACTGCGGCTGATGCCTACCCGCTCTGTTGCCTCCTGCACGGTTAACACACGCTCGGACTCCAGAAGCTTCTTGGCTTCCACCACTTTCAGCAATACCTCCGGTACTGCCTTCTGTTTTACCACAAAATATTTGCTTTTCTCTTCTGGCATAACAAATCCTCCTGCACACTCTCTATGTTCGTCTACTATGAACATTTGTGCTCATGAGGAAGATATTAGCACAAAAAAAAGCAGAGTGCAAGCATTTTCTCGCATACACTCTGCTTTCCCGTTTTGATCGTTACTGTTCACGCACGCGTGCCCAGCAACGGAATTTTCTGAACTAAAAATCCCTGCCTGTAAACCGAAACGCTTAGTCGTCCGCAGATGCCTTGCGGTCCGGGCAGCCCAGGCTCAGCCAGCGCAGGTAGGCGCTGATGAACGGGTCCAGTCCGCCATCCAGGACATTGGCCACGTTTCCGGTTTCTTCCCCGGTACGCAGGTCCTTGACCATGGTATATGGCTGAAGGACATAAGAACGGATCTGGTTGCCCCAGCCGATCTCTTTGACATCGCCGCGGATATCGGAAAGCTTCTCTGCGTTTTCCTGCTGCTTGAGCATATACAGCTTTGCCTTTAACATCTGCATGGCTTTGTCCTTATTCTGGAACTGGGAACGCTCATTCTGGCACTGTACCACGATTCCGGTCGGAATATGGGTGATACGGATGGCAGAAGAAGTCTTGTTGATGTGCTGTCCGCCGGCACCACTGGACCGGTAGGTATCGATCCGCAGATCGTCCGGATTGATCTCGACATCCAGATCCTCTTCAATATCCGGCATGACATCACAGGATACGAATGAGGTCTGGCGCTTTCCTGCTGCATTGAACGGGGAAATGCGTACCAGGCGGTGTACACCGCGCTCGGATTTCAGGTATCCAAACGCGTTCTCGCCGTTGATCTGGATGGTCACAGACTTAATGCCCGCTTCATCGCCGTCCAGATAATCCAGGACCTCGGTTTTATACCCCATCTTGTCTGCCCAGCGGCAGTACATCCGGTACAGCATACTGCACCAGTCACAGGACTCCGTTCCGCCCGCACCTGCATTCAGGCGCAGAATGGCATTGTATTTGTCGTATTCCCCTGACAGCAATGTCTCCATACGGAGTTTTTCCAGATTGCGCTGGAACTCATCCAACATTTCCTGGATCTCCGGGATCAGGGAAGGGTCCTCCTCCTCGTAGCCCATCTCGATCATCACCTGGATGTCTTCATACTGCTGTTCCAGACCACGGTAGAGCTCTACGGTATCCTTTAAATTCTTCGCCTCCTGCACCAGCTTGGCCTTCTAAACCTATTTTTATAAATATAATAGGTAATATTACTAACAACGGAAGTAAGAATATAATCTGCCTTGTAAGTGACAAAAATGTTCCCTTGTTAGGTTCTCCAATTACAGTACAGAATGTTGATGTAATTGGCTGTATTCCGTTTAAGAATGTCATAAATAAGAATATTCTAAAGAATTTTTCCGCAAACATAAAATATTCATTGGAACCTGAACCGAATATTCCGATAATCTGTCTTGGAAATAACTGAAAAATCAGGAACGCTATAGTGGACACCACTGTATTGCATGTTACTGCTATCTTATACGTCTTCTTTACACGGTCATAATTGCCTGCTCCTGTGTTAAAACTCGCTATAGGCTGTATTCCCTGGGCCACACCAATACATATTGAAAAATATAACTGGTTAACTTTCATAATAATACCTGCACAGGCAATTGGAATTGATGCACCATAAATTGACAATCCACCGTAATACTTTAATGACTGGTTCATTACAATCTGAACAATCATCATGGCAAGCTGATTAAGTCCCTGCGCCATTCCCAAATGTAATGTTCTAAAAACAAATTCTTTGCAAGGTATTAAATGCTTACGTTCTATCTTAGCTGTTTTGTAATGACGCATATACCACACTACCATCATAAAAGACACAATCTGTCCTATAACAGTTGCAAGAGCTGCTCCTGACATTCCCCATCCAAATCTCATTACAAATAAATAATCTAATATAACATTAATAATTGCTCCCACAAGGTTGCAATACATTGAAAATTTAGGGCTGCCGTCTGCTCTTACAAGATGTGAGCCTCCATTGGCTACCATTACAAATGGGAAGCCAAAAGCAACCACTCCCACATACTCTTTTGCGTAAGGCAAAACTGAGTCAGGTGAACCGAAAAACTTGAGCAAAGGTTCCATAAAAAAAAGTGAGATTAATGCTATTACCACACCTACTCCAAACATTACCGTAAGTGCATTTCCAATAAAATACATAGCCTTCTTCTTATTTCCTGCACCCATATTAAGGTTAAACCCTGCCGCACCACCAATTCCCAGTGCAAGCATTGCGGCAAGACACATAGTTGTTAGGGGAAATGCTATATTTGTTGCTGCATTACCTAACTCACCAACAGTTCTTCCTATAAAGAATTGGTCAACAATATTATATAAAGAAGTTACAAGCATTGATATAATGCTTGGTATTGCAAACTTTCTTAAAAGCCTTCCAACCGGCTCTGTTCCCAATGGATTAACTT
>OGXW01001082.1_pt1 | contig 20640 bp, 16 predicted proteins | sample 1576341 | NCBI WGS metagenome assembly OGXW01 (sample SAMEA3541592, study PRJEB24748) | human gut metagenome | biome: human gut; feature: human-associated habitat; material: faeces | place: China | collected 2012
AAGGCTATCTTCACTATGTTTTTCTGGGCATTATCTGCAAAGGTGAACAAAAGTCCGTCATGCTTTGCGGATTTGAAGGTTACTACTCCTATTCCGCTTAAGCATCTTGACAGGGCAAAGCCTACGCAGAGTATTTTAAGGATATTATTGTCTTTTATTTCTGAGAAGGCTCCTATATACAGCATTCCATACAGTGCCAGCATTATCACTGCAAAGGCTCCTATATGCGAGTCCTTAAGTATCTCAAGCTTTTTTTCTTTGGGCTGGTAGGAATGCAGAGCATCCATGGTGTCCATAAAGCCGTCTACATGAAATCCTCCGGTCACCATGACTGGTATTGCTGCTCCTATCATGGTGTAACACAGTTCTCCTACTCCAAATCTATCACAGATTATTTTCCAGAGATAGATTAGTCCGCCTGTCACTGCGCCTATCCATGGGAAAAAGCACAGCATATATTTCATATCCTCTTCCTTCCACTCAAACTGTGGCATGGGAATACGCGAATACATTGAAAATGCTATTATAATTGATTTTATAATCCGCAATTTATTTTCCTCTTTCTTTTTAACGTGAATTTATAACCGGGATTCCTGCCACAACCTCAACTACTTCATCTGCCATTCGGGCTAACTGTCCATTAATCTGCCCGATTGCTTCTATATAGTCCATGGTTGTCTGATCGTAAAGGATTCCATCCTCGAAAACATTGTTTGACACGATGACCAGATGAGCCACACTCTCTTTTAGTCTTTCCATACCTGCTATGATTTTTCCAACTACTGCTTTCTTATCAGTTATTTTTCCATCTGCAAACATCTCATTTGCCACAAGATTTGACATGCACTCCAGCAGGGCTGCCCGTCTGTCCGGACTGCTTTCCTGCATTTTTTCTATCGACTTTTCTATATCTGTCTGCTGCTCGATTGTGGCAAAACCCTTTCCGCTTCGCATCTGGCGGTGTCTTGCAATTCGTTTTTTCCCTTCCTCGTCATAGACCTGCATGGTGGCAATATAGTATCTGTCGCAATCCTCTGCCAGCTCTACTATGCGGTTTTCTGCATATTCTGACTTACCGCTGCCACTGCCGCCGATAATTAATATCATCATGATGAAAACCTCTCATACTGCTCAACCTCTATGTTTGAAAAGGTTGTCTTATTTTCATAGATACTCATTACCATATCCAATAAGGAAAACATCATAACTGCTCCTGTCCCCTCGCCTAGGGCCAGCCCTGCATCTATGACTGGGCAAAGTCCAAGCTCTTCTGCAATAAGCTGTGATGCCGGTTCCTTCCCCTTGTGGGATGGAATTAAATATGCCTTTACGCCGGGTAGTATGCGCTCTGCCACAAGAGCCGCTGCCATGCTGATTAGACCATCTAAAACGATTGGAATATGGTAAACTGCTCCGCCTACGCACACTCCTGTAAGCCCTGCTATATCAAGTCCTCCAACTGTGCTAAGAATGGTTAATGCATCTGCCTTATACAGGTCATACTTTTCTATTGCCCCTGCGATTACCTGCTGTTTTCTGGACAGTCCCTGATTGCTGAGCCCTGCTCCTCTGCCTGTCACCTTTTGCGGGTCACACTTTAGAAGTGCTGCTGCTATGGCACTGCTGGTCGTGGTATTGCCAATTCCCATTTCTCCTGTAGCAATTATATTATATCCCTTTGATTTACAGGATGAAACAAGTTCTATGCCTGTTTCAATTGCACGAATTGTCTCTTCCTCTGTCATAGCTGGTTCTTTACTGAAATTTCTGGTTCCTGGTCTTATTCTTTTATTCAGGACTCCATCTATTTCTTCAATATTATTAATTCCTATATCAACTGGAATCGTCTCTGCTCCTATCGAGTCTGCCATTCTGCACACAGAGGATTGCTTTCTTGCCATTGACTGTGCTACCTGATAAGTAACACTCTGTTCTGACTGTGTGACCCCTTCCTCCACAATACCATTGTCTGCACACATTATAAGCACAGCTTTTCCTGATATATCTATCTCATCAGTTCCAAGAATTGCACCGATTTGTGCTGTAAGACCTTCAAAGCTTCCCATTCCATCCAGTGGCTTTGCTATGCTGTCCCAGTTTTTTTTGACCTGTTTTCTAACCGCTTCATCCGGCATGCATATATGTATTTTTTCCAATTCTTCTCTTGTATACCGGCTAAAGTTTAGCTTCTCTGAGCATTCCATAAATTTCCTCCATATCCAGATACAGTCTCAATGTATCTGCCAGCTTGTCATATTGCTTTTCCTTAAAGGTCTGGTAATCCTCGTATTTACCATTTTCTATTTTGACCCCCTTATTCCGGGCAAGCTTTTGTACTATTCTTGCTGCAATTTCCCCTGTGTCAAAAAGTCCATGGACATATGAACCATATACATGGTTGTTGCCCTGTGATGAAACTACATTTCTCACGACCTTTTTATCATCATAAAAGCTCTCTCCCATATGTATTTCATAGCCCCTGAACTCGCATCCCGACAGTTCACTTAGGCTTCCATCTATATCATCAATCCTGCCCTCTATCTGGCAGCGCTTCTTTTCATTTCTAAGTATGGTCTTTATAGGAAGAAGCTCCATTCCTCTGATTTCTCCTCCCTCTTCGACCCTGTCCGGATCAAATATCTCATTTCCCAGCATCTGATAGCCTCCACAGATGCCAAAAACAGGAATATCATTGGCTAATTTCTTCACTGCCGCTTCCAGACCATTCTGACGCATCCATTTTAAATCTCCCATAGTGTTTTTGCTTCCCGGTAAAATCACCATGTCCGGATGTCCCAATTCACTGATTGAAGTCACATACCTCACTGTGACCTCTTCCATCTGCTCAAAAACATTAAAATCTGTAAAGTTAGATATTCTAGGGTATCTGATTACAGCAATATCTATTAAGCCCTCTTTCTTTTTGTCAAATCTCTCTGTCAGACTGTCCTCATCCTCAAGAGACAGCTCCATATAAGGCACAACTCCTGTCACAGGCACCCTGCCTTTTTCCTCAAGCATCTCTATGCCCGGGTCAAGTATAGACTTATCTCCTCTGAATTTATTGATAATAAGGCCCTTTACCCTGCCTCTCTCATCATCTGTTAAAAGCATAAGGGTACCCAGAAGCTGGGCAAAAACGCCGCCTCTGTCTATGTCACCCACCAGCAGGACCGGCGCATCCACCATCTCTGCCATGCCCATATTTACTATGTCGTTTTCCTTCAGATTAATCTCTGCCGGGCTTCCCGCTCCCTCTATAACTATAATGTCAGCCTCTTCCTCAAGCTTTCTAAATGCCTTCTTTATATCCGGAATAAGCTCTTTTTTGTAGGCAAAATAATCTCTGGCACTCATATTCCCTACAACTTCACCATTTACAATCACCTGTGAGCCAGTATGATTAGTAGGTTTTAGTAATATTGGATTCATGCACACCATAGGTCTAATCTGCGCAGCCTCAGCCTGCATGACCTGGGCACGCCCCATCTCAAGCCCCTCTGTGGTTATAAAAGAGTTGAGTGCCATATTCTGTGACTTAAAAGGAGCCACCCTGTAGCCATCCTGTTTGAAAATTCTACACAAGCCTGCCACCAGAAGACTTTTCCCTGCATTTGACATTGTGCCCTGTACCATTATTACTTTTGCCATTTATTTAAACCTCTCGTCTATCTTTAAGTATATATACAGAAAACCTGCCACCAACAGCTTTTCTTGCATACCTTGGTATACAGCCCTGCCACATTAAATGTGTCCTGATTATTATAATTTATATATCATTAAGAAGTTCCAATTCTTTGCCCTGTGCTCTGGCATATTGAAGCAACTCTTTATTCTTCTGCTCATAGGTACCAAAATCACCATCATCCTTACAGCAAATCACCTTTTTACAGCCTGCTAGTATCTTTTTTGCCTCCTCAAAGGCTTCATCTGACATAGGTTCAAAAGCCTCTGCCTCTATCCGCTTAACAGCAAGTGCCTTAGCCACCGGGTAATCCAAATCATTTTTGTATAAGATTCCTGTTGCAAAAGCTATTCCATCTCGCTGTAATCTGTGATACAGCCTGCGCCCCAGACCATTTCCAGCTATGACAAAGACCTCCGGCTCTCCCTCAACTTTCATAAGCTCCGCGTTTCCGCTCTCATCATCAAAGCTGCCAGCGGTCAGATCAAAAAGTTCTGCTATATATCCATCCCCGAAAATCTCATCAGGGCTTCCAAATTTTTCCACATAGCTGCCCTTGACACAGAGTATTTTGTCCGATATTTTCTGTGCCAGTTCCAGCTCATGAAGTGACATAATCACTGTCAGTTTTTTTCTCTTTTTAAGCTCCTCAAGTGTAGATAAAAATTCAAGCTTGTACCTGATGTCCAGATAAGATGTAGGCTCATCCAGTATGATGATTTCCGGCTCCTGACACAAGCACCTGGCAAGCATCACGCGCTGTCTCTGCCCATCACTTATACGGGTGAAGTCCATATCCTTTATCTCTGTGATATGTACCAGCTCCATGGCTTCTTCCACAACCCTATAATCAGCCTCTGACAAGATGCCAAAATGTCCTGTATAAGGATATCTGCCAGTGGCAACCACATCCTCACAGGTCATCAGCTCCCCCTGCAGTCTGTCAGTTAAGACTACACCCATTTTCTGGGATAAAGCTTTTCCTGATATATCAGAAATATCTGTGCCATCCAGACATATTTTTCCATCAATCAGAGACAATTGTCTCACAATGCTTTTTAATATAGTAGACTTTCCTGCACCATTCGGTCCAATAAGGGTGAGAATCTGACCTTTTCCTATGCCAATATCTATATTTTGAATCAAGGGCTTACCATTGTAGCCTACGCTAAGTTTTTCCGTCTTAAAATAATATTCCATCAGGCAAATCTCTCCTTATTGCGCCTTATCATAACCCACAGGACAACCGGTGCTCCAAACACTGCGGTCACTGTGCTTATACTGAGCTCTGTTGGTGCCAGAAGTGTCCTTGCCAGCAAATCGCAAAACATACAGAAAAGGCTTCCGCCCAGAAAACAGGCTGGTATCATAAGTATTGGTTTTGTAGTCTTTAAAATGCTTTTTACAAGATGCGGCGCAGCTATTCCCACAAAGGAAATCGGTCCTGCAAACGCCACTATGCAGGCAGATAAGAGGCTTGATAAAATCACAAGCATAACCCTTAAAAGTCTCACATTTACCCCCATATTCCGGGCATAAGCTTCGCCCAGTTCATAGGCACTTAAAGGCTTTGCCAGCATAAACACAGCCATGGAGGTAACTGCTATAACCACTGCCATCACAGCCACCTGATTCCAGGTCATTCCTGAAAAGCTGCCCCTTGACCAGTTATGCAGATTCACTATGTCCGCATCATTTGCAAAAGTTACTATAAACTCAGTAATCGCTGAGCAGATATATCCTATCATAACACCACTGACCACAAGCATGGACATATTATTCACTCTTTTTGACATGAGAAGCACAAAGCCCATGGAAATCATGGCTCCGATAAAAGCCGCAATTATAAGGACTGCCGAGCTCACCCTGACAGCCTGTCCCATGAGAAAAACCATTACTATTGCAACCACCATTTTTGCTCCTGATGAGATTCCAAGTACAAAGGGACCTGCTATTGGGTTATGAAAAAAGCTCTGGAGCAGATAGCCTGCAAGTGCCAGTGCTCCCCCAAGTATCATTGCTGCAAATGCTCTTGGAAGCCTTATATCCCACAATATCCTGCTGTTTTCTATCTCATTTCCTTTTACCGCAGATATTATATCTGCCATCGGAATCTTAACTGAGCCAATACAGCAGTTTAGTATCAAAAATACCAGAACTCCCACTCCAAGCAGAATAAAAGCTGCCATATATCTTATTTTTCTGCCGTCTCTCATATTGTGTCTCCTTATATCTTACCACTCATGCTCAAATTGACGCTTGTATTTACGAGTCTTTTCATCCTTGTATGCATGTACCCTTTCCTAAGCTTCCGCTTTTCCTATTCGTTTTTTCGTCTGACATTCAGGAAAACTGTCCGCTAATGATTCAGCTGCTTGTGATTTGAGCGGCAAAATAACCATATATTGTCAGTTAACAAGCTTAAATAAATAAGTCATATCATCCTCATCACCATCGCAAAGCATGCTGTGTATATCCTTGATCATATAACCGATTGACATAGACTGCTGATACATGTCGTTTGTGGTACACCACACATTCCCATCCTTCACAGCCTTGAAGTCTGCAAGCACAGGGCACTTGTCAATCAGCTCATCAACCGAGCCCACCCCACCATCTATGGTACTATTATATATTATATAATCAGCATCTTTTGCGCCATCATAAAATTCCTCAACCTGCATATTCATTGTAGACCTCTTTGATTCAGAATCTCCCAGATTATCAAATATGTACCTGCCGCCGGCAAGCTCAATCATCTTTGGAATATAATCATTGCTCTGGCGCACCTGAACCAGCCCGTTGGATGTAATATAGAAAAATGCCACCGTCTTACCTGTATTTTCGTTGGCAGCCACACTGTCCAATATATCAATCTGCTCATCAAATATTCTCTGGGCTTCTTCCTCTTTATCAACCAGAGCACCAAAAAACTTAATCCACTCCACTCTGCCCATAGGGTGCGACTCATAGCTGGAATACTCCACCATCACCGGAATATCAAAGCTTTCAAGCATCTCAATCACCTCCGGAGAATGAAAAATCATAGAATTTTCAATGGCAAATGAACAGCCCTCCGATACAATAAGCTCATAGTCCGGCTTATTGTATTTGCCTGCGTATATGAGGCCTCCATCCTCCATGGCCTGTTTTGCTCCATCCACATACCAGTTGTCCTCTGTCTGACTGGAAAAACGCAGAGTGTCTATAGCGTCAAGCTTACTGAAAATATCCATGACAGCAGATGAAACCAGATACATATTCTGCACCGGCTGCTTTAAGACAATTGTATCTTCATCCACATTTTGGGGGATTTCCTTATCCTCCGGTACCACAAGTATCTGTGTGCCATCCATGGTCTGAAGCAGTTTGAATCCTCCCTCATAATAATCCACAGAAAAATTCTCTGCATACACAAGCTCCATAGATCCTACAGGCTTCATATCCTTCCAATTCAAAGCTTTTGTCTGGTCTGTTGACTCTACCAGTGAATTTTCTGTAGAATCGGAAGAAGGACTGCCACAGCCCACAAGCCAAAGCAGTCCCATCAAAAACAAACATGATATTATTGCTATATTTTTTCTTCCTCTCATGTAAGTATCCTCTTGCAGATTCTATTACTCAGCTTCTGTAACTGTATCTGGGTGAAAAGTAATAGTATACTCAATCTCATGAGGCTTGCTCATAGCTACTGTGTCACCAATTACAGTCATAGGCTCATCCAGCGAAGCAACAGGAATTTCAAATACAGAATTACCATCTTCATTAACCGGAAGGTACTTTTCTCCATCTACAATCATATAATCGTAATTTGGGCTGCTCCACTCAAATGTGGCAGTTATTTTGCCGTCAGCCACATTTATTGTTGCAGGAGAAGAAATACATGCCTTTCCACTTCCACCTTCAAAATCAAGCTCTACTGTATAAGTACCATCAGAAAGCTCTGTTGTCTCCGCCTCCATAGGCTCTGGATTAGTAACCTTAACCTTGTGGTCATACCAGACACCCTTAGTACCGATAAGAGCCAGATCAAACTCCTCATCAAGAGCTGGAACTGGAACATCAAAGCCATAAACTTCCTCAGTCATGCCATCAGAATATGTAACAGTGTCAACAACAGGCTCTAAAAGCTCAGCCCCATCCTTCTGGGCATCCTCAGCCAGACCACAAAACAGATTAACAATATTCTTTGACGTCAAAGAAATGTGAATTGAAGCCTTGCCATCCTTAACAGTCAGGGTACCCTTGCCATCACAAGCCTCGTTTACATGAAACATAGAACTGTCAGTCTCAAAATCTGCAGAATAAACACCATCCTCCAAATCAATGACACCCTCTGCGCCATCAGTCCTGCCTGTCTCCACCTCTGTGTCCGCACCACTTTCAAGTGATTCTGAACTATCCTGTACAGCATCAATTGAAGCCTCAGTACTTACATCTGAAGCTGCGGTATCATCCTTACTACTACAACCAGCCAGTAATGCTCCTGTCATCATAAATAAAACCGCAACTATTGAAATACGCTTTTTCATCCTAAAATAAACCATCCTAACTACTTAATTACTATATTTCTATAACCCAAACTTCCCTCAAAGTGTCCATCTACCGACCAGACATACAGTTGTTTTCCAGAACAAAATATGAACTGCGGCGGGTTTCCAAAAGTCTCCGAAACGAAATCCAATTAGCAATTCTAAACTCGCTATCCGCGATAAATCCCGCCGCTAACTTCATATTTTTTCTGGAAAATACACTGTATGCCAGGTCGGTTGCACAATCTCCGTCGGGAAGTTTGCGAAACTAACCATATGTATGCTGTATCAATCTACTGATTGATTGCATCAGTTGTATGCTGCACATAAATCTTCTCAATGTCAGCAATAGAGCCAAGTCCTGCAATCTGTGTATCTACACTGTCAAACTTACCAGAAGCATTAAACATGCTCTTCCATGAGTCATCATCATCACCAGCCATATCATTGTTTGCATGGTCTCCGGCAACAACCATAAGTGGACGAAGGATAACCTTTGTGTATCCAGCTTCTGCGACCTTATCGATTACAGCCTCACATGCTGTATCCTCCGGCTCGCCCTCTACTGTACCGATGAATACATTATCATATCCAAGGTCTTCCATCTGTGCCTGCATCTGGCTGTATGAAACCTTTGCTACATGAGCTGTACCATGTCCCATAAATACGAATGCAACGCCATCCTCCTTGGCAGCTTCAAGACTGTCATAGCCTGCTGTCTTAACTGCTTCTGCTGTAAGTGTCTCTGCAACTGCTTTCTTGTCAGCATTAATTACCGCAGCGTCAGCTCCAACCTCTCCGAGAAGCGGCTCTGCAACCTTTACTGTCTCAAAGTTATCCTTGTACTCTTCAACAGCTTTCATAAGCTCATCATACTCTGCGCCATGCATTAAGTGAGTTGGCTGAACAATTAAGTTCTTTACTCCGTTATCTACTGCACGCTGTAAAGCCTGATCTACATTGTCAATTTTCTCTCCATCTCTTGCCTGAACATGATTGATGATAATCTGGGCTGTAAATGCTCTTCTAACAGACCAGTCTGGGAATGCTTCCTGAATAGCATCCTCGATTCCCTTAATATCAGCAACACGGCTGTCATTAAATGAAGTACCAAAGCTTACTACAAGAATTTCATTATCTCCGATTTCATCCTGGTTACGTGGATCATCCATACTAGCATCTCCTGTATCTCTTCCAAAATAATCCGGGTCTGCATTCTCACCCTCCACTAACTCCTTCTGGGCATCTGTAAGTGCATCCCATGCTGCCTTTGCAGCCTCACACTGTGCGTCAGTGTCATCTGTTCTCTCCTGAACATAGATAGCATCAATAAGTGCTGCCACCTCATCTGCTGCCTTCTGGTCTGCATCAGACTCAGTATCTGTGGCAGTGTTCTCTGCTGCCTGTGTGTTTTCCTCCACTGTGCTGTTTGAAGCCTCCTTGTCTGTGCTTCCACATCCAGCCAGACATGATGCCGCCATTACCATTGTCATAAGTAATGCTGCTGCTCTTTTTTTCATTTTGTCCTCTTTTCTGCAGTATACTGCTTTATACTAATCAAATATATATACAGCTGTATACTTGAAGCTTACAGAGCCATCAAAGCATACATAAAGCCTGCCACCGGCAGCTTTTATTGCATACTTTGGTATCAAAATAATAAACCCTTTACTATATCTGTAAAGGGTCTGAACGCACAACAACAAAATCCATAAAGGATTCTGCAACGTACAGCCTTTTTACTCGTGGCTTGAAGCAAATGCTTCTGTACAGCTTTCAGGCAGGTCTCCCGGCTTAAATATCATCACATCAGTCATCTTCCCAGTTACCCAGTGATATATCGACTTCTGCTCCTTAATTACGGTGACGAGTTCGTACAGGATTTGCACCTGTTTCCCTTTTCACCGGAGCCAGCCACAAAATATGGCTTCTCCGGCACCTGATTACTATATATTTAATTTTTTATAAAATAACACATATAAGATATAATATCAACTGTTAGTATATGAAAATTAATGTTTTGTACCCTTGGTATCACGGTTTCCAATCTTAAGTCTGTTAAGCGAGAGTTCCTTGCCCTTTACCTCAACAACCTGGTTTTCTCCCTCTGCCAAAACATATGCCGCCTGCAGTTCATCACTCTTGTCAAGCTTCATGCCCCTGACACCAACTGCCATCTTCTTTTTCTCAGGAATACTGCTGCATTCAATTCTAAGGAAGAAATCCTTCTTTGAATGCATTACCAGATTTTCTCCGCCAGTCAGTATGCTTACGCTTATGACCTCATCTCCATCTGCAAGCTTGGTCGCCTGAGAAGTCTTTCTGGATACCACAAATTCAGCTCCATCTACCAGCTTAAGCATAGACTGTTTTGTTACAAACAAAAGCTTATTCTGTGACACATTTTCAAGGCTTGTAATGTATACAAAATCCTCTTTCTTGCTGTCATAATTGCTCACATTGTCAATAGGTGTGCCCTTGTCCCTGAATTTACCATATGGCAGATCAAGAACTTTTATGAGATGCAGATTGCCTGTATTTGTAAAAAGACATACCCTGTCAATATTTTTTACTTTGAATATAATCTTATTTTCTGCATCTGCTGTCTCCTTATTTCTCTCATAAGTGGCCACATCAACAGTCTTGACATATCCAAACCTGTCCATAAGTAAGACTACATCTGCTGCTTCAATCTCCTTCTTGGCAATTACAGCCTCCTCAAGATTGTCGATTACAGTCTTTCTCTCTGCTCCGTACTCTTTCTTAAAAGCCTTAAGCTCTTTTATAATAACCTTTGCCATCGAGCCTCTGTTAGCCAGGATATCCTCGTAAAGGGCAATATTTTTAAGAGTCTCCTCATGCTCCTTCATCAAGGCATCAATCTCAAGTCCAATCAGGCGATAGAGTCTCATATCAAGAATTGCCTTTGCCTGACGCTCTGTAAAATTAAGTCTGGCAGCCATCTTTTCAGACTCTTCTGACTTAAACTTTATTTTTTTTGTATCTCCATTTATGAGACAGGCCTCTGCATCTGCCCTGCTCTTGCTTCCACGGAGAATCTCAATAATCAAATCGATTACATTGCAGGCTTCAATGAGCCCTTCCTGAATCTCCTTCTTATCCAGCTCTTTTGCAAGCAGTGTCTTGTATTTTCTTGTTGCTATCTCATACTGGAAATTCACATGGTGCCTGATAATCGGGATAACCCCCATTGTCTCCGGACGGCCGTTTGCAACAGCAAGCATGTTGACGCCAAAAGTATCTTCAAGCTTGGTCTTTTTATATAAGAGATTCTTTAAGGCTTCTACATCTGTGCCCTTCTTTAAGTCAAGAACAATTCTGATTCCTTCCTTTGAGGACTGGTTTGTTATATCTACTATGTCTGTGGCGGCCTTTGTTTCCACCAGATTGTATACATCATTTAGGAATTTTCCGATATTTGCACCAATCATGGTGTATGGAATCTCTGTGATTACCAGGCGTTCTTTGCCGCCCTTTGCCTTTTCCACTTCCACCCTGCCACGGATTTTGATTTTGCCTGCTCCACTCTCATAGATTGCCGGAAGCTCATCCTTATTTGCAATTATTCCACCTGTAGGAAAATCAGGTCCCGGAATATACTGCATCATCTCTCCTGTTGTAATGTCAGGGTTTTTCATATAAGCAATTACACCATCTATGACCTCAGCCAAATTGTGAGGCGGGATGCTGGTTGCCATACCTACAGCGATACCTTCTGCTCCGTTTATGAGGAGGTTTGGCACCTTTACAGGCAGTACCTCTGGTTCCTTCTCTGTCTCATCATAGTTTGGCACAAAATCAACTACATTTTTGTCCAGGTCAGCCAGATAGGCTTCCTGTGTAACCTTCTGAAGTCTCGCCTCTGTGTATCGCATGGCAGCGGCTCCGTCACCCTCGATTGAGCCAAAGTTTCCATGTCCGTCCACAAGTGGCAGTCCCTTCTTAAAATCCTGTGCCATGACAACCATGGCATCATAGATTGAAGAATCACCATGTGGATGGTATTTACCCATTGTATCACCTACGATACGGGCACTCTTCCTGTAAGGCTTGTCATATCTGATACCCAGCTCATACATATCATAGAGTGTACGGCGCTGTACCGGCTTAAGTCCGTCTCTTACATCCGGCAGGGCACGAGCTACAATAACACTCATGGCATAATCTATATATGATTTTTTCATCAAGTCCGAATATTCGGTCTGAATAATATTATTGCTATCCATTTACAGTTATCTCCTATATATCAAGTTGCGCATCATTTGCATGCTCGTATATATATGCTTTTCTAGGCGGCACCTCATTGCCCATCAAAAGTGCTGTGATGTCTGATGCCATCTTGCCATCCTCTATCTCGATTTGCTTCATCATTCTGGTCTCAGGATTAAGGGTTGTCTCCCAGAGCTGGTCTGCATCCATTTCTCCAAGACCCTTGTATCGCTGCAATGTGAAATTTCCGGTATGGGTCTTACGATATTTATCCAATGCTGCATCATCATACAAATACTCCTCGGCTCCCTTGGAAGGAATCACCTTGTACAGTGGAGGCATAGCTACATACACATGCCCTCCATAGATAAGCTCCGGCATAAATCTATAAAAAAGAGTAAGAAGAAGCGTTGAAATATGTGCTCCATCCACATCCGCATCTGCCATGATGATGATTTTGTCATATCTGAGTTTTGTGATGTCAAAGTCATTGCCATAACCCTCTGAAAAGCCACAGCCAAAGGCATTTATCATGGTCTTAATCTCTGCGTTTGCAAGCACCTTGTCAATGCTTGCCTTTTCCACATTGAGGATTTTTCCCCTTATAGGCATAATAGCCTGAAACATTCTGTCTCTTGCCATCTTTGCAGAACCTCCGGCAGAATCTCCCTCGACTATAAATATCTCACATTTCTCCGCCTCCCTGCTCTCACAGTTTGCCAGCTTTCCGTTGGAATCAAAGGAGAACTTCTGCTTGGTCAAAAGGTTGGTTCTCGCCTTTTCCTCTGCTTTTCTAATCTTTGCTGCCTTCTCAGCACAGCTTATTACAGTTTTAAGCACATCCAGATTCTTGTCAAAAAATAATGGCATCTCATCACTTGTAACCTTGGCTGTTGCCCTGTTGGCATCCTGATTGTCAAGCTTGGTCTTGGTCTGTCCTTCGAACCTAGGGTCTGGGTGCTTTACTGTCACTACCGCTGTCATGCCATTTCTCACATCAGCTCCGTTGAAATTGGCATCCTTGTCCTTTAATATGCCAAGTTCTCTGGCATATGAATTGATTATTCCTGTAAAGGCAGTCTTAAAGCCTGTGATGTGGGCTCCACCCTCTGAATTGTATATGTTGTTACAGAAACCAAGTATGTTTTCATGAAACTCACTTGTATACTGGAAAGCAACCTCAACCTCAATGCCTTCGCTCTCGCCCTTGAAGTAGATTACATCATGAAGTGCCTCAACATTTGCATTTAAGTCCTTTACAAAGCCTATGATTCCCTCCGGCTCATGGTACTCAATATGCTCTACCTCACTGCCGCGCCTGTCCTCATATATGATGGTCAGATTAGGGTTTAAGTAGGCTGTCTCCTTCATTCTGTTTTTGACGTCCTCTTCCTTAAATCTGGTCTTTTCAAAAATCTCAGGGTCTGGAAGGAAGTTAATCCTGGTACCGGTCTTTTTAGTCTTACCAATCTTTGGCAGTAAGCCGTTTTCCAGCTCTACAACCGGAATTCCCCTCTCATACCTGTCATGATGGATATATCCCTCCCTGCTTATCTCTACATCCATATATGTAGACAGGGCATTTACAACAGATGAACCTACACCATGGAGTCCACCACTGGTCTTGTATACAGAGTTATCGAATTTTCCTCCTGCATGAAGGGTAGAAAACACTACTCTGGCTGCGGAAACTCCCTTGGCATGCATACCCACAGGGATTCCTCGTCCGTTATCCTCAACTGTACATGAACCATCCGCTTCAAGAGTCACCCAGATGGTGTCACACTCTCCTGCCAGGTGCTCATCTACAGAGTTGTCTACTATTTCATATATTAAATGGTTTAATCCTTTTGTAGTAACGCTGCCGATATACATTCCCGGTCTTTTCCTAACAGCTTCAAGACCTTCCAGAATCGCTATACTGCTCTCGTCGTATGTTTGTTTACCAGCCATACACACTCCTCTTTCTATTTTTATTCGTTCTTCATATCCTTAAGATGGGCAATTACCATAACTGCTATGCGAAACATCATAGCATCATCAAAGGTTCTGATGTCAAGTCCAATTGCCTTTTCTATTCTTTCAAGTCGATATACCAGAGTATTTCTGTGGACATAAAGCTGTCTCGCTGTCTCTGATATATTGAGATTATTTTCAAAAAATTTATTAATTGTGGACATTGCCTCCTCGTCATCAAGTATATCTGGGATTTCATCACCAAATACCTCCTTGACAAACATTTCACAAAGACTCATTGGAAGCTGATATATAAGTCTGCCTATTCCAAGTCTGCCGTAAGAAATAGTCTCCTTTTCAGCATAGAAGACCCTGCCCACCTGAATAGCCATCTTTGCCTCTCTGAAGGATGAAGCAATATCTCCTATCTGGATGACAGGGTTGCCATATCCTACCCTTACCTTTATCATAGCTTCCATCAGTATATTATCTACCAGGCTCTTGGCGATAGCCTCCAGCTCCTCTTCCTGATTATCTGTGGCAATATCAGATATGTCCTTTATCAGGACCACATTATGGGCATCCAATGTAACCACAAAATCACCGGATTTAGTATCAGACAGGTTTTTCACCAGCTCTAACACTATATCATTTTCCTTCTCACCGGTATCTATAACATATGCAATTCTCAGTTTATTATCAATGTGCAGCTTTTTGGCTTTGCCAAGAATATCTACTGTCAGCAGGTTTCCAAGCAATATATTCTGGATAAAATTATTCCTGTCAAATCTGTCCGAGGTGTTTACCAGCAGATTTTTTACCTGACAGGCAGCCATCCTGCCAATCATCAAGCCTTCATCTGTGGTGTTTTCAAAAGAAAGTATGTACTCAACATCTTCATCTACTTCAATCTTAAAAAGTCTGGTATCCTCATCCAACATATCGTCATCCAGCATCTGGATAAACCTGAATATCTTGTCTATTATATTCTTATCCGCATTCTCTGTAAATGCCACGCACTTTCCCCTACTGGTAAAAAGTGCCATATCTACACTTGTTATTGCATTTATCTCATCGATTGTTTTTTGTATCTTCTGATTTGTAATCATGGAAATCTCACCCGCATTAATAAAGCAAAACCGGGTGTAAAACACCCGGTTTGGTAAATTTACAACTATATAATTCTATATGACTAGTTAGTAATTGTCAATTCAGAATCTTTGTCAAATACATGAATCTTGCTTGTATCAAGAGCAAGTCTGATGTGATCACCATAACGAGCTGTTGTATCTGAATCTACTCTTGCTGTCATGTTTGCTCCGCCAAGTGTGTAGTATAATAATACTTCAGCACCTAATAACTCGTATCCAGTAACATCTGTCTCTACTACGCTGCCAGCGAACTTAGCAAGCTCGTCTGCTCCATCATAGATGTCCTCTGGACGAATACCCATGATAACAGTCTTTCCTGCATATCCTCCATCAATAAGCTTCTTAGCCTTTGCTTCTGGAAGCTCGATTGAGTAGTTATCAAATTTAAGAGAAGCCTTTGCTCCCTCAACAACACACTGAGCATCTACGAAGTTCATCTGTGGAGATCCGATGAATCCAGCTACGAATAAGTTCTGTGGCTCATTGTATAACTTCTGTGGTGAATCAACCTGCATGATAACACCATCTTTTAATACAACGATTCTAGTACCAAGTGTCATAGCCTCTGTCTGATCATGTGTTACATAGATGATTGTAGCACCTAATCTGTTATGTAATGAAGCAATCTCAGATCTCATCTGTACACGAAGCTTTGCATCAAGGTTTGAAAGAGGCTCATCCATAAGGAATACCTTAGGATTACGAACGATTGCACGTCCCATTGCAACTCGCTGTCTCTGTCCACCTGATAAAGCCTTTGGCTTACGGTCTAATAATTTCTCAAGGTCAAGGATTCTGGCAGCCTCCTCAACTTTTGCCTTAATCTCATCCTTTGGAACTTTTCTTAACTTAAGTCCAAATGCCATGTTATCAAATACTGTCATATGTGGGTACAAAGCGTAGTTCTGGAATACCATTGCGATATCTCTATCCTTTGGCTCTACATCATTTACAACCTTGCCATCAATGATAAGCTCTCCTGAAGAAATCTCCTCAAGACCAGCAATCATACGGAGTGTTGTAGATTTTCCACATCCAGATGGTCCTACGAAAATGATGAATTCCTTGTCCTCAACCTTAAGGTTGAAGTCCTTAACTGCCTCAAAGCCATTTGAGTATACTTTGCAAATGTTCTTTAACTCTAAACTTGCCATTAAAAAATACCTCCTGCGTACTTTTATCTCATTTGATAATATTATGATAACTAAAAGCAAAAAGAATGACCACTGTCAAACCGACAAACATTTCACAAATTTGTTGTCATTTTGACGAAGCAGTCATTCTCCCTTGTGTATTCCGACTAATATACGTCTATATTCTGGTCATTATTACAGTTTTGAATAGCCATAGCCATTTACCATAGCTTCAATCTTATGTCCCTTTTTACAGAATGGGCACTCTCCAACAGGATATGCCTCATAGTTGAGCACATCATTCACATCAAATAATTTCTCCACCTCTTTTCCATCGACGGAATCAATTGTTGAGAAAATTGATGCAACACAGACTACGCTGCCACCATAATACTGGATGCACTCTAAAGCTCTTCTTATGGTCTCTCCTGTAGTAGTTGTAGCAAGGATAAGCACAATATGCTTGCCCTCTATGGCGGCCTTATTGTTATCTCTGAAAAGCATCTGATTGTTATTATTAATCTCAGGTGAGACAACATATGTAGTCTCATGCCTGTTTATAGACAGGATACCATTATTGGCAATCTCCTCACTTAAGAATGCACCAATCATTTCTGTTCCATCCATGCAGACAATAGTATCAATGTAAGACTGTCTTGGAAGCTTTGAGCAAAGCACCTTTGCAGCCTCCTTCGCCTCAGATGTTCTGGTCTTGATGCTTGTCACATCCACATAATAGTTTATGTGCGAATGGCTTGTGGCAAAATGACCAGGTATCGCATGCAGATTAAGCAGATTGCTCTCTTTTGATTTGAATTTCACAATACGATTTTCCATAATAAATTCCTCCTTAATACATATACATTCCAGTAACTATCTATTTACCAGTAGAACCAAAACCATTGCTTCCCCTGTCTGTCTCAGATAAATTCTCCACCTCGCAGAATGTAACATTCAGATATGGCTGGATGATAATCTGTCCGATTCTCTCCTGTGGCGTGACCACTCTCTCCGCCTCTGAATCATTGTGCAGTGCAACAATGATAGGTCCTCTGTAATCAGAATCAACTATGCCGTAGCAGTTTGCAGGTCTCAAGCCTTCCTTTGAAGCCAGCCCGCTTCTTGCTGCTATTCCGCCAAAATATCCCTCTGGTATTTCCATCGCAACACCTGTATTGACCTTTACAGTCTCATGAGGCTTTACCCTTATCTCATCTGTGATGTCAGCATACAGGTCATAACCTGCTGCCGATGTACTCTCTCTTGTAGGAATCTTGGCTGTAGCTGTAAGCTTTTTAATCTTTATCTCCATGATAGCACTTTTCTCCTTGTTATGTCTAATTTTTTGCTTTTATTTCCAGTCAAGATTGCTGTGCTCTGTCCTCTTATCCCTAAGCATCAATTCAGACACAGCTTCTTTTGCCGGCTTATCCTCGAAAAGCACCTTGTTCACTTCCTCAATGATTGGGATTTCCACATTATACTTTTTGGCAAGGGCAAGGGCTGCCTTAGCTGAGTAGATACCCTCAACTACCATCTTAACCTCTGCTGTTGCCTGATCCATGGTATAGCCCTGACCGATTAGCATTCCTGCCTTGCGGTTTCTGCTGTGCTTACTCTCACAGGTTACGATAAGATCTCCTATTCCTGTAAGTCCTGACAGAGTCTCAGGTGCTGCCCCCATTGCGATTGCAAGTCTTGATATTTCTGCTATTCCCCTTGTGATAAGGGCTGCCTTGGTATTATCTCCGTAGCCTAAGCCATCCGCCATTCCTGCTGCAAGGGCTATGACATTCTTCAAGGAGCCACCCAGCTCCATGCCCAGCATGTCAGGGCTTGTGTAGACTCTCAGCACCTGGCTCATAAACACTTCCTGGATATGCTCTGCTGTTGCCTTGGTGTGGGCTCCCGCTACAAGAGTGGTAGGCAGGCCTATTCCAACTTCCTCCGCATGGGATGGTCCGCACAATACTGCCACATCAGCCTTTGGGATCTCCTGCTCCACAACATCTGATATTGTCATTAAAGTATCATCCTCAATTCCCTTTGCCACACAGACAATTATCTGTCCGTCCTTTACATATGGGCTCATTTTCTGAGCTGTACTTCTGGTAAATACAGATGGCACTGCAAGAACCAGCATATCGCTTTCTGTGATTGTTTTTTCAATATCTGTAGTGAAATCAACTGTATCAGGAAGCTTCACTCCCGGAAGCTTATCAAGATGCTCATGATTTTTCTTTAACATGTCTATTTCAGCCTCAACAATTGACCATATGAGAACCGAATGTCCATTGTTTGCTAATGCAAGTGAAAGTGCTGTTCCCCAGCTTCCTGCTCCAATAATACCTACTTTTTCCATATTACTATTTCGCTTTCTGACCAAATTTATTTTCTGTTCCATTCATTAGTCTCTTTATATTTGTTTTGTGCCTCCAGATGCCCATGGCAGTAAAGCACGCCACAACTATATCAAACTCAAGTCTGTATGTACCATCTATCCCAAGCCATCCCATATGATTAAATACTATAGTCTGAATCAGAAAAGCTATAACCATAAGGATTGAGCCCAGTGATACATATCTCGTTGCAAGCACGATTCCTATAAACAAAAGAAGACATACCGGTGCTGCCATAGGACATACAGAGATGATCACTCCGGCAGTGCAGGCAATTCCCTTGCCCCCCTTGAACTTAAGATAACAAGGGAAATTGTGTCCCAGGACTGCACCAAAGCCCGCATAGAGCTCCACTACCTTAAGTCCATCCATTCCATTAAAAAGAAAATGTACAATAACCACTGCAATTACCGCTTTGGCACAATCTCCCAGAAAGGTGATTGCTCCAGCCTTCCAGCCCAGTGTCCTTAAGGTGTTGGTTGTTCCTGAATTACCACTGCCATGCTCCCGGATGTCTATTCCCTGACTTTTTCCATATATATATCCTGTCTGAAAAAGTCCTGCCATATATCCAATGATAAGTGCAATAACTCTTGCTAAAATCATTTTTCATCATCCTTTCGCTCTCTTGTTATAAATTTAAGGGCAGTTCCCCTAAATCCAAAAGTATCTCTGATTCTGTTTTCAAGATATCTGGTGTATGAGAAATGCATCAGGTTCTTGTCATTTACAAAGACAACAAATGTTGGCGGCTTGACAGAAACCTGTGTAACATAATATATTCTGAGTCTCTTGCCCTTATCTGTAGGTGGCTGCTGCATGGCAACTGCCTCTGCGACGATTTCGTTTAAGACTCCTGTTGCAACTCTCATTGAGTTATTCTCGATAACAACATCTATCATCTCAAAGATTTTATTTACACGCTGTCCTGATTTGGCAGATATAAACATAATTTCTGCATAAGGCATAAAGCTTAATATCTGACGTATTTTCTCAGTGTGCTTCTTTACCGAATTGTTATCCTTCTCGATTGCATCCCATTTGTTGACAGCAATGATGATACCCTTGCCTCTGTCATGGGCAATTCCTGCAATCTTTGCATCCTGCTCTGTGACTCCCTCAGTTGCATCAATAACGATGATGACAACATCAGCTTTCTCCACCGCAGTCACAGCACGGATAATACTGTATCTCTCAATATCCTCTTTGATTTTACTCTTTCTTCTGAGTCCGGCTGTATCTATAAATACATACTCTCTGCCATTGTATTTGACATCTGTATCTATTGCGTCTCTGGTAGTGCCTGCAATATCAGAGACAATTACCCTGTCCTCCTGGGCAAGTCTGTTTATAAGACTTGACTTTCCTACATTTGGCTTTCCTACGATGGCAACCTTTGGTCTGTCATCCTCCACTTCCTCAGTGGCATCCTCCGGAAAATATTTAACGACCTGATCCAGCATGTCTCCAAGACCAAGCATTGATGACGCTGATACAGGATATGGTTCACCAATTCCCAGATTGTAAAACTCATATACGTCCGGCATATATTTT
>OGXW01001099.1_pt1 | contig 20527 bp, 19 predicted proteins | sample 1576341 | NCBI WGS metagenome assembly OGXW01 (sample SAMEA3541592, study PRJEB24748) | human gut metagenome | biome: human gut; feature: human-associated habitat; material: faeces | place: China | collected 2012
TTCCTACTTTTTATGCAGGTCCGGGTAGTCATGCCTTCTAAATTAAATCCCAATTTTCTTCTTCACTTCCGTCTCAACCAGCACATTCTGATACCTATATATACTAAGCAATATTCCAAACATTATATAACTTATCATAATTCCGCTTCCTCCTGCAGTCAGGAAAGGGCAGTAATTATTCGAAAGCGGAAAACAGCCCAGATTCTCCACTACATATCCGATGAACTGAGTAAACAGAACCACTACGCATCCGGTTCCCATGATCATGCCAAGTTGGTTTTTTTGGTGTCTGGTCTTTTGCAGAAACCAGATCAGGACAGCGCCTATGACAGCAATCGCCAACACTGCCGCCAGTATTCCATAATAATGTATGACAAATGTCAGCATATAATCACTGTTAAAAAAACCTATCTTTTCACAATCTCCACGTCCTGTAAAATGTGCTCCTGAGATCATATTTCTTATTGTGCCCCATAAGCTTCCTGCATCATTGCCTTCCGGATGAATGAATGCCGACAGTCTTGCCGACTGGTAAGCTCTTACATATCCCATTTTAATCATTAATGTCATCCCTGCTGCCGGAAGCAGGATTACCAGACTCCACATGGTGATCAGCGTTCTTTTTCTATTCACTTCAAACCAGTCTTTCCAGACTGCAATTGATAACAAGATCAGAAATGTAAATCCTACACTAACTGCCATCGACAGATTCGGAATGCGTAAAATGAACCATATCGGAAGCACCTGCCACAATATGGCCTTTGCGATACCGACACATCCTGTTTTTTTGCTTCGCATGCTATATAATATTGCTGCATATAGCGGTACGATCAGATATAACAGCGGCCGTAACGGTAATGCCATACCGAATAAAAACGGAATTCCGTATACCGCTCCGTTGATATACACCGCTCCCATGAATATACCCAGTCCCATTACTACGATCCATATGCCTGCCAGCCGCTTTGCATATTTTCCGATCCAGCTGTAATCAACATAACAGATTCCGATCATACAAGCCAGCCCTGCAAATGTCCACGCAATATTTTTCAGATAATCAATATTGCCGCCAATCCCCGAAGTAATCCCTTCTACCTCTCCCGGATTATTTCCCACATCTGAAAGGGCACTTGTTCTCAGGCAGTACATCAGAAGAATTCCTGCCAGATTCAGAACTGCAATAAGACCGATCATTTTCCATGCCATTTTCGGTCTGTGAATCCGGTCCATCTCGATTCCTACTTCTACCGGATCGCCCATCTCCAGAACCGCTGCCTCTTCCGCCTCTGAAGGTTCCATTCCTTCTGTCATATAATCGCACTTCTGGTCTTCGATATGATCTTCCAGTTCTTTGGTCACTAGTGGAAGTGCGCGTTTACAGCGAATCTGGTCTGTTACCGTCTGTATATATCTTCTCCTATCCAAAGCACACACCACCCATCACATCCAGAACTGCCTGTGAATATTCTTTCCACTCTTCTGATTTTCTCTTTAATTCCTTTTTGCCTGCTCTTGTAATGTGGTAATACTTCCGGATCTTTCCGACTGCTTCTTTTTCATATGCTTCCACGAATCCTTTCTCCTCCAGTCCATGCAGGAGAGGGTACAGGGTTCCCGCCTTTAATTCAAATACATTCTTTGACTTGCCGCGCAGAGTATCAATCATTTCATACCCATACATATCCTTTTCTTCTAATAATTTTAATACCAGCATCGTTGTACTTCCCGAAACCAGGCTTTTATCTACTGCCATCTTTTTTCTTCTCCTTTCCATGCATAACATATAGATCATCTACATATTGTATCGGTTATCTACATAATATATCGATTACCTATATATGTCAATATGATTCCTGTTATTTTATTTCAGAATCTTTTTATATTCTTTTTTTCTGTCAGCCTCTTTCGAAGATATAATAAAAAGAAACGTCAGTTCCGGCTTGCTTTTACCGAAACTGACATTTCTTTTTATTTCTCCGTTTTCACTGGTCAGAGCCACTTTCCCCGTCCCCATTGGCTATCCAATGATGTGTCTTGCTACATATACACCGCTTGCCGATGCATGAGAAAGAGAATGTGTCACTCCACTTCCATCTCCGATCACATACAGACCTTTATGGCAGCTTTCGAGATTCTCATCGATGTCTACTTCCATATTATAGAATTTCACTTCCACACCGTAAAGAAGCGTGTCATCGTTCGCCGTTCCAGGTGCTACTTTATCCAGCGCATAGATCATCTCCATGATACCATCCAGGATTCGTTTTGGAAGTACAAGGCTTAAGTCTCCGGGTGTTGCAGATAAGGTTGGTGTTACAAGGCCTTCTTCAATACGCTTCTCTGTACTTCTTCTTCCACGTACCAGATCCCCGAAGCGCTGTACAATAACACCACCGCCAAGCATATTGGAAAGTCTTGCGATACTTTCCCCATAACCGTTGCTGTCTTTGAACGGTTCTGAGAAATGTTTTGCAACCAGCAATGCAAAGTTCGTATTGTCTGTCTTCTTCTCATTGCCTTCATAGCTGTGTCCGTTTACCGTGATGATTCCGTTGGTATTCTCATTTACGACAATTCCATTTGGATTCATGCAGAATGTGCGGACATTATCTTCGAACTTCTCTGTACGATATACAATCTTACTTTCGTAGAGTTCATCTGTCAGATGCGAGAAGATAACTGCCGGAAGTTCTACACGGACTCCGATATCTACACGGTTAGATTTGGTAGGAATCTCCAGCTCTTTACACACTTTCTCCATCCATTTACTTCCGCTTCGTCCTACAGAAACGATGCATTTTTCACATTCATAGTTTCCTTTTTCACACACCACTTTGTAACCGTTTTCAATTATTTCGATCGTCTCTACCGGTGTATCAAAATAGAAATCTATATGATCTTTCATCTGGTCATACAGATTCTGAAGCACCACATAGTTGATATCTGTTCCAAGATGACGTACCGATGCATCGAGAAGATTCAGCTTGTTCTGCAGACAAAGCTTCTTGAATTTGGTTCCGGCTGTCGAATAGAGTTTTGTTCCTTCCCCACCGTTTTCCATGTTGATTTCATCTACATACTTCATCAGTTCTACTGCCTGTTTCTTCCCGATATATTCGAACAATGTTCCCCCGAAATCATTGGTAATATTATATTTCCCATCAGAAAATGCTCCTGCTCCCCCGAAGCCGCACATGATCGAACATCGTTTACAATTGATACAGCTCTTAATTTTTTCCCCGTCAATCGGACATTTTCTCTTTTCAAGCGGATATCCCTCTTCAAACACGGCAATCTTACATTCCGGCTTCTTTTTCATCAGCTCATACGCCGCAAAAATCCCTCCCGGACCTGCTCCAATAATGATCACATCATAATTCATAAGTATCTTCTCCTTCTCATGACATATATATAAACCTTTCTTCCGGTTTTATATTTATTTTTCTTTCTAATTATACTATTTGCAAGTAAAGTGCCGGCTATATTCTACGTTGACATTCACATTTCGTCAAGCTTTTTCCATAGATTTTTAAAGATTGTCAAAGATTGTTCACAGTATATATCTCTCTGCATTTTTGTAATGTTTCCCAACAGACAAATTCTCCTTTCCGCATCTATTCTTCTTCGCTTATTTTATGCATCATTTTGTTGTTTTTATGCATTAATTTGCATATTTTCCAACTTTTTTCTCGTTTTTTCTTGCATATTTATAAAATTAGGTGTATAGTATTCCTTGCAACCGCAAACACACACTGTCAGAAGAAAGACTTGACTTTTCCGGCTGTATACGAGAAGATTATTTTAAAGCGATTGATAAAACTATATTTCATGTAGGAGGATATATAAGATGAAAGAAAAAGTTGTATTAGCATACTCAGGTGGTCTTGATACCACAGCAATTATTCCATGGCTGAAAGAGACATTTAACTATGATGTTATCTGCTGCTGTATCGACTGTGGTCAGGGGGAAGAACTGGATGGACTGGAAGAAAGAGCAAAGCTTTCCGGCGCAGCCAAGTTATATATCGAAGATATCGTAGATGATTTTGCTGATAACTACATTGTACCTTGCGTTCAGGCACATGCCGTATACGAAGATGAATATCTTCTCGGAACTTCCATGGCCCGTCCTGCAATCGCAAAACGTCTCGTGGAAATTGCACGGAAAGAAAATGCTGTTGCCATCTGCCACGGTGCTACCGGTAAAGGAAATGACCAGATCCGTTTTGAACTTGGTATCACAGCACTTGCTCCGGACATCAAAATCATTGCTCCTTGGAGAATGACAGATATCTGGACCATGCAGTCACGTGAAGACGAGATTGATTACTGTAAAGCACACGGAATCGACCTCCCATTCGACGCAAAGCACAGCTACAGCCGTGACCGTAACTTATGGCATATCAGCCATGAAGGTCTGGAACTGGAAGATCCTTCCAATGAACCTAACTACGATGACCTTCTGGTAATGTCTACCACACCGGAAAAAGCTCCTGACAAAGCAGAATATGTTACTATGACTTTTGAAAAAGGTGTGCCTAAGAGTATCAATGGCGAAGAAATGAAAGTATCTGATATCATCCGCAAGCTGAATGAACTTGGCGGAAAACACGGTATCGGAATCATCGACATTGTTGAGAACCGTGTTGTAGGTATGAAGTCCCGCGGCGTATACGAGACACCTGGCGGAACAATCCTGTATGCCGCTCACCAGCAGTTAGAGGAACTTATTCTTGACCGTGCTACAGCAGAAGTGAAGAAAGAAATGGCTGACAAGCTTGCCCAGATTGTATACGAAGGAAAATGGTTCACACCACTGCGTGAGGCAATCCAGGCTTTCGTTGAAAGCACACAGGAATATGTAACAGGTGAAGTGAAGTTCAAACTGTATAAAGGAACGATCACAAAAGCCGGAACTACTTCTCCATACTCTCTGTACAGCGAGTCTCTTGCAAGCTTCACAACCGGTGATCTGTATGACCATCATGATGCAAGTGGATTCATTAACCTGTTCGGACTTCCGTTGAAGGTTCGTGCAATGAAACTACAGAATGTAAATAAGAATCAGAAATAATTTTTGTAAAAAAGCAACGAAACATGGTATGCACAAGCAAATATATGCTTCTTTTCACGCCACATTTCGTTGCTTTATTTTTAATTTGCATATTTTTATATATTTTTTGTATATTTATGATATAATTGAAACACTTTAAAGCATTCATCTTAAACGGGTAAAAAGGCTGTCAGGTAGCAGTTTTTTTACACACTTTCATTTTTCTTTAAAAGAATCCGGATCTTCCCGTTCTGATTTTTATTCGTTTATTTCATGCAATGGATATTGACCGTATATTTCCTTGCATAGTAACATACGCTTTTTTGCCCTCTAAACGTTATGAATGCAGAACGATCCGGATTATTTCCGGCATGTTTCCGTGCATATTCAAAAGGCGTTGTCAGATTTTCTTCTGACAGCGCCTTATTTCTCTTTAAGGATTCCGTAATCTTTAACGCAATGATCCTGTTTTTATGCACTTCTTTGAAACTGCGAATTATACAGTTCAGCATAGAATCCATTCTGTGCAAGAAGTTCTTCATGATTTCCCTGTTCTACGATATCTCCGTCTTTCATAACCAGAATCATATCTGCATCACGTATTGTTGACAGTCTATGTGCGATCACAAAGCTGGTTCTTCCTTTCATCAACTGATCCATTGCCTTCTGGATCTGAATTTCGGTTCTTGTATCTACCGAACTTGTCGCCTCATCAAGGATCAGTATCTTAGGATCTGCAAGCATTGCTCTTGCAATTGTCAGAAGCTGCTTCTGTCCCTGTGACACATTACTTGCTTCTTCATTTAACTCCATCTGATAACCACCCGGAAGGGTCTGTATAAAACGGTGTGCACGTGCTGCCTTTGCAGCCTCCACTACCTCTTCATGCGTTGCATCCAGCCGTCCATAACGGATATTATCTTCGATACTTCCTTTGAACAGCCAGGTATCCTGTAATACCATTCCGAACATTTTTCTCAGATCATCGCGGTTAAAGTCACGGACATCATGCCCGTCCACCTTGATCGAACCACTTCCAACATCATAAAAACGCATCAGTAATTTGATGATCGTCGTCTTTCCTGCACCGGTAGGTCCTACAATCGCAACCTTCTGTCCCGGCTTTACATCCACACTGAAATCATTGATGATCGTGTGATCCGGATTATATCCGAAATGAACATGTTCGAAGCTTACGCTTCCTTCCATTTCATCAATACATGCCGGATGTTCCACTGTCTGGTCTTCTTCCGCCTCCTCAAGGAATTCGAAGACACGCTCAGACGCTGCAGCTGTGGACTGTAACATATTTGCCACCTGCGCAACCTGCTGGATCGGCTGCGTAAAGCTTCTTACATACTGGATAAAAGACTGGATATCACCAACCTGGATTCTTCCTTTCATAGCAAGATAACCGCCCAGGATAACTTCTCCGACATAACCAAGATTTCCGACAAACTGCATGATTGGCATCATCATTCCGGAAAGAAACTGCGATTTCCATGCAGAAGTATATAAAATATCATTGTCCCGCTTGAATGTAGCGATTACATCCTCCTCTTTATTGAATGCTTTGATGATACTATGACCGCCATAGATTTCTTCTACCTGTCCGTTTACATGGCCCAGATACTCCTGCTGGCTCATGAAGTACTTCTGCGAACGTTTTACGATCATAGAAATCAGTCCCATTGAAACCGGAAGAATCAGAAGTGCTACCAATGTCATCAACGGACTGATACTGAGCATCATGATCAGCACACCTATGATCGTTGTCACCGATGTGATCACCTGCGTTGCACTCTGGTTCAGGCTCTGGCTTAAGGTATCTATATCATTTGTGATACGGGATAACACCTCTCCATGTGTCTGTTTATCAAAATAATTCATCGGCAGGCGGTTGATTTTCTCTGAGATTTCTTTTCTCAGACGGTAGGTCAGCTTCTGTGATACTCCTGTCATGATATATCCCTGTACGAATGAAAACACTGCACTTGTCAGATACAGGCATAACAGAGTCAGTACAATATGTGCGATCTTGTCAAAATCGATCCCAGCTCCGCCGGATACTTTTCTGACCAGACCTTTAAATATCTCGGTCGTTGCTTTTCCAAGTATCTTCGGTCCTACGATATTAAATATCGTACTTCCGATGGCAAATACAATCACAAAAAATATTCCAATCTTATATGCGCTCAAATATGCCATCAGCTTTTTCATCGTGCCTTTAAAATCTTTTGCCTTTTCATTGGACATTCTCGGTCCATGTCCTCTACCTCTTGGCATATGATTCCACCTCCTTAAGATCTTCTTCTAATTCTTTCTCTGATAATTGTGAAGATGCGATCTGATAATATGCTTCACAGGTCTTAAGCAGTTCTTTATGTGTGCCTTTTCCGACAATCTGACCATCGTCTAACACGATGATCTGATCTGCATGGAGAATCGTACTGATTCTCTGTGCGACGATCATAACCGTACTTTCTGATGTTTTCTCTTTCAGCTTTGCACGAAGTGTTGCATCCGTCTTATAATCCAGTGCTGAAAAGCTATCATCAAATATATATACATCCGGATGTTTTGCTATTGCTCTTGCGATCGAAAGTCTCTGTTTCTGACCTCCGGATACATTCGATCCTCCCTGGGAAATGGTACTCTTATACTTTTTCTTCTTCTGCTCAATAAATTCAGTTGCCTGTGCGATCGTTGCTGCCTCTGTCATCTCGGCTTCACTTCCCTCCGGATTACCATATAAGATATTTGAGGCAATATCGCCTGAGAATAATACAGCTTTCTGCGGTACATATCCCAGTTTCTCCCGGAGTTCGTGTTGTGATACATTTCGGATATCTTTTCCGTCAATCGTAATCTTACCGTCTGTAACATCATAGAATCTCGGAATCAGATTCACCAGCGTAGACTTACCACACCCGGTACTTCCGATAAATGCCGTCGTCTTTCCAGGCTCTGCGGTAAAGGAAATGTCATGCAGGACATCTTCTTCTGCCCCCGGATAACGGAACGATACATGGTCGAATACAATCTTTCCTTTTCCTTCTTCCGGAATGTGTGACGGGTTCTTGGGATCATGGATCATAGTCTCACTTGTCAGTACTTCGTCTACACGGCCTGCAGATACAGCTGCTCTTGGCAGCATAACCGAGATCATACAGATCATTAAGAATGCCATGATAATCTGCATCGTATACTGGATAAATGCCATCATATCACCAACCTGCATTGCTCCATCATTGATGCTGTGACCACCCACCCATACAATCAGGACCGCAATACTGTTCATAACGAACATCATAAGCGGCATCATAAATGTCATTGCGCGGTTTACAAATAAGTTCGTCTTTGTCAGTGCTTTATTTGCGTCATCGAAACGTTCTTCCTCATGCTTCTGTGTACCAAATGCACGGATAACCGAAAGTCCTGTCAGAATTTCACGGCTGACAAGATTCAGTTTGTCAACCTGATTCTGGATTAGCTTAAACTTCGGCATTACCACCAGGAATAAGAATCCTACGATAACTATAATAACAGCAACCGCAAGTCCGATGATCCACGACATGTCGACATTCGTATGAAAGACTTTCCAGATTCCTCCGATTGCCATAATCGGTGCATACAGAACCATCCGAAGGATCATAACAAGTAATAACTGGATCTGCTGAATGTCATTCGTGCTTCTTGTAATCAGTGATGCTGTAGAGAATTTATCAAATTCCGCATTGGAGAAACCAACCACTTTACGGAATACATTTTCACGAAGTCTGCGTCCGACACCGGCACCGACACGTGATGCCAGCAGTCCGACCAGTATACTTGCTGCCATTCCAAGGAATGCAAGTGCCAGCATCTTGGCTCCTGTACGCAAAATATAGGTAGTTTCGATCTGATCTGTATCAATTCCTATATGGGTGTAAGCGTCTTTAATGTACCCCGCTGCTGCCTGGGCAATAATTGAATCCTGCATGGAATCCATCTGCTGATCCATCTGACCGATCAGCGCATTCCTGCCTTCAGCTCCCATAAACTCCAACATATCATAGATATCCATCTTATCAACATTCGGAATTCCAGACATCTGTGTACGCATCTGTTCTTCGATCTTCTGTGTCATATCACTGCCGGAATCAAATCCTGCCGCCATGAGCATCGGCTTTCCAAGAATCTCTGAAAGCCTGTCCATTTTCTTTTCATCTTCTTTCACAGAAGCTTTTAGTTCCATTACAGTACCATTATAGTCGTACTTTTCCACCGACTCTGTATATGCGTTTTTTACAGTTTTCTGTCTGTCCGACGGAACCAGCAGTAACAGATGGTTCAGATCTTTTTTGGAAATTGTATCAGGTACAGTCTCATCAATACCACCCTGCTGGATACCTACATTCACAATATCCGATGTGTAAGTCGGCAAAGACAGATCACAATAAGCCTGGACAACCAGTATGCAGATAATCGCTGCCACAGCAGCTGCATATGGTTTCAGAAACTTAAATAATTTTCCCATTTTCTTATGTCTTTCCTTTCTGCATTCATATCTATATACAACGGATCTGTCCTATCCAGTTCCGTCTGTATATTCTATTACTAAAAACTCCCACGTGCCGATGGACATGTCTTTTCTATGATCGTATCCATATCCACACCTTTGAAATCCTTTGAGTTCAACAGATTGTTTTTCATTTCTGTCAGAAGGCGCTTCATCAGAAGTATCTCTTCTCTTGATATTCCCTGATAAACTATTTCTTCCATTTCACAAATTACTCTTTGAATTCCTTCTATACATTCTTCTCCTTTTGGCGCAAGATGAATTTTTACCACTCTTTGATCCTTTTCATCCTGTCTTCGTGTCACATATCCTTTTTCTTCCATCTTCCGTAACGCAACAGTCATAGATGGCGGTGTAATGCCGACACGTTCTGCCAGTTGTTTCTGCGACTGTTCACCCCAATGTTTCAACGAAAACAAGACTCCCGCCTGACTTGGTTTCAAGTCCATTTTTTCCATACGCTTCATTGACTGATATTGCATAAATTTCATTAATTGAAATACAGAAAAAAATGTTGACGTTTCCATATCTTTTTCCAAATCCTCTACCTCCTTTCATTAATTAGAATTCTAACGATTATATTAGTCATTTCCGCCAATATTGTCAATGTTTTTATATTTTTTTTATATTTTTATTGTTTGTTTTATATTTTATTTATTTAGAACACTAACTAATATACAGTCAAAAAAATCCCCGGAAGTCCACACTTTTGCGCAGATTTCCGGAGAGTTTTCACACTCACACAGCTTATATCTTCAAAATCTGATTCTGATCTGTCGTTTAATTTTCCCCAAGGTATTCCAAAAATTCGTCTTCCGGAAGCGGCTTGGAATAATAATATCCCTGTATACAATCACAATCGTTTTCCCTCAGGAATACAACCTGTTCTTCCGTCTCTGCTCCTTCTGCCACCAGCTGCATCCCCAGTTCATGAGCCATCGCAATGATAGATTTTAAGATGCTTCTCGACTTCGGATTTGTCTCAATCTGACGTACCAGACTCATATCGATCTTTAAAATATCGAAATTATAGTCCTGAAGTACACCATAAGAAGAATATCCGCTTCCAAAATCATCCAGCAGTGTCACCGCACCTTTTTTCTGCAATGATTCCAGGATATTATTGCGGTTCTGCTTCATCGCCTCAAACGATGTCTCTGTAATCTCAAATCTTGATTTGATTCCAAGCTTCTGAGACGACTCTACATTTTCCTCGATCCATTTCATCATCTTTTCATCATAAAAATCCATCCATGACAGATTGATTGATATCGGGATATTTTTCTTACCGTCTTCGCATCGCTTCCGCATGAATTCAAATACTTTTTTTGTCACATAAAAATCCAGTTCTGAGATATGACCACTCTCTTCTAATGCCGGAAAAAATATGGCAGGTGATACGAATCCTCTCTTTGGATGCATCCAGCGGATCAGGGCTTCTGCAGACCTGATCTCTCCGGTCTTCGCATCTACAACCGGCTGATAATATACTTTGAACTGTTCCTGCGCCAGTCCGTTTCTGAGTTCTCCTGCAAGTTCCGCACGATCGATGTAATATGATTTCATCGATGCATCATAGATATTATATGGTTTTACATATTCATCTGTAATATATTTTTTTGCAAGCTTCGCACGGTCGATCATACCATTGATGCTCATTTCTTTATTTTCAACAAAGAAAATTCCGCAACCACAGAAGATGTGCATCGTCTTTCCATTCTTTGTGAAATTCCACTCGCAAAGTCCGGAAAGCGCATCAAAATCCAGATTCTTTTTCTCTACCAGACAGGTGAACTGATCAGCCTCCACTCTCGCCACTACGCATGGCTTCAGGCTGGATGATCGCAGATTCTTATAAATTGTGCGCAACACATTATCACCAATGTCAACTCCGAAAAGCTCATTAACCGCTTTGAAATTCCGGACGTTAAAGTACAACACGGCATAATCGGTCCTGTCATCACAGTGCCGGAATATGTTTTCCGAATTATGGATGAATCCCTGTCTGTTGTATCCACCGGTCAGCACATCTTTGCCTGAAAGCTCGGTGATATCTTCCGTCACAGCCAAAATGATTCCCAGTTCCTTGAACATATACATGAAATTAAACTCTTTCAGGCGTATCTCTCCATCCTCACTGATCTGATGGACTGTAAAGGAATAACGGCCATTTTGATTCAATTCCCTGCATATCGTTTCTATGTCTGTATTTTTCTTCAGATGCTCTTTTTCCTGCTCCGGAACCATCGTACCCAGGATCTCCCGGCAATACGTATTATAATCGATCTTCGTATGAAGATATCTGTATGCATTAAAATCCTCTGTCGATTCCATATTGATCAGATTTCTGCGGGCATCGATCAATGCAACCTTTTCAAAATTCTTCTGGTAAAGAAGCTGTGGGATTTTTTCTGCCAGATAACTTTCGGTTATGTCCTGAAAATAAAGCACTCCTTCAATGTCATCTGTCATAGAGTTTCGGATCATCTCTATCGTAATGCGGAACATACGGATCTTCTCATCCTTGTCTCCCTGAGCAACTGTTTCAAACGAAACAATTGTTCTCCCACCAGCAAATTCTTTCAGTAGATTTTCCTGTACAAACAACTGGTTTGCTTTTGCTCTGTCTTCACAGCCTATCGCATACATCGATATTCTTCTGACGTAATCGTCTAGATTTTCTTTTTCACCCCTGATTCCAATGCTCTTAGTCTTTACTGCACAGGAGATACACTTTCCCTTACTTACATTTACCGTTACTGTTCCAAGTGAATCCGTCGTCTTTCTCATGACTTCATCCAGCTGTTTCAGATAGTCATCATTAATATCCCTTACATATAGCATCACGATCTGATTATCATCTTCGTATTCCTCACTGCATATCATTGTAAGTGATACCCACTTGAATTCATCCTTCACTTTCCGGCGGTAACGGATCATCTCTTTTCTGTTTCCTCCTGCGAACGCTTTTCTCAGACGTTTTATATTACAAAACTCAAGATATTCTTTTTTATCATCTTCATAAATGCAATCCATGTCCGCAAAGCCGCGTAGTCTCGCTGAAAAGGAGGTCAAACTGTCGAAATATTTTTTCTGATCATCAAATCCGTCTTTCAATATCAGATAACTGTCTGTTGTCAGGTTGACTTTCAATATTACATAATAGAAAGCTGACAGCATTCCCAATGTATCCTGAAAATTTCCCATGGATTTATCATGCAGTGCAATCGTGTTATGCACTCTTCTCAAAACAACAGCCGCATCAAATGGACGCGAGAAATAATCGTTTACACCAAGCTTATATGCGCGTCCGATATTATCATCAGAGGAATCTGCCGAGATACTGATAACCGGTATACGATCCAGCCATAGTCTTTCTTTCATAACCTGCAGCACTTCATATCCATTCATTACAGGCATATTCATATCCAATAACAGCAGGGATAATTCCATATGGTGTTCTGACATAATATAGACCGCCTGCTGTCCGTCCTCTGCCTGTATCAGATCATATTCGTCCTCGAGCATACTCACCAGAATCTCACGGTTCATTTCTGAATCATCGACGATTAATATCTTCTTCCTCTGTTCTTCCATACGTTTTACCCCCCCCCCAAATATTTGTTCGTTTTTTTACTTCCCTCATCATAATCTATATTTTATCACTATAATCTGTCTGAATCCAGTACAATTGTAAATGGTCCGTCATTTACCAGGCTCACCTTCATATCCGCTCCAAACATTCCCCGTTCTACTACCGGTATCTGTTCTTTGCACTTACTGATAATATATTCGTAAAGTTCTTCTGCCATGTCCGGTTTCCCTGCTTCGACAAAACTTGGCCGGTTTCCCTTTTTGCAGTTCGCATATAAAGTAAACTGCGAGATCAGAAGGAGTTCCCCTCCCACCGCATCCAGTGAAAGATTCGTCTTTCCTTCTTCATCCTCAAAAATACGTAATCCAGTCATTTTCTTAACCATCTTATCAGCAATCTCTTTTGTATCCGAATCAGCCACACCTATCAGGACCATAAATCCTTTTCCTATCTGTCCGATTACTTTTCCATCCACTTTTACGCTGCTTTCTGTAACTCTCTGAATCACAAACCGCATTTTCTCTCCTCCTGTTACCCATTATTTTTTATCCGGAAGCTGTGCCAGTATAATTGCCAGAAACATCAGTATACACCCTAACGATTCTCTGAATGACAAACGTTCTCCAAGTATGATCCAGCCCGCAAGTACCGAAAAACAGGATTCCAGGCTTAAAATCAGCGATGCTACCGCCGGATTCACATTCTTCTGTCCAAGTATCTGCAATGTATATGCAACACCACAGGATAATACACCTGCATACAGAAGCGGCATCCATGCAGCCGCCACAGCTGCAAGTCTTGGTGTCTCCAGCACAAACATAAATGGTAATGACAGAATTCCACTCACGAAAAACTGGATGCAGGACATCTTCACACCATCCACTTTCGGAGAGAAATGATCAATCACCAGAATATGCACAGAAAAAACAAGTGCACACAAAAATACCAGAATATCTCCCTTTCCAATAGAAAAAGACTCCGTAATACACAAAAAGTACAATCCGACAAGTGCCAGTAACACTGCCATCCATACCTTCCATTTGATTTTTTTATGAAGAAAAATTCCAAGAACCGGAACGATCACGATATAAAAAGCAGTAATAAATCCTGCTTTTCCTGCTGTTGTATACTGAATCCCGGCCTGTTGGAGACTGCTTGCTGTGAATAATAATACTCCACATGCAACACCTCCTGTTATCAGATCTTTCCCTGATTTTTCTTTTTCCGAACAGTCCGTTTCAGTATCTTTATTCATTCTGTTCAAAAACCAGATACACGGTAAAAGTGCCACCGCTCCTATCAGACAGCGGATTCCATTAAAAGAAAAAGGTCCCAGATAATCCATTCCTACACTCTGGGCAACAAATGCTGTTCCCCATATAAATGCTGTCAGTAACAGCATGCCCCCATTTTTCAGTTTCATTCTACTTTCCACCTATACTACAAATTACATATATAATTTTCTTTTACCAAAATCTTATCATACTATAATCTATAATACGACATATTTCGAGCATTTTCAAATTATATATTTTTTTCAGACAAATCTGACTTGACATTTCTGTCACTTCACCGGATACTAAAAACATAAAAAAGTAAGTCCTCTTAACCGGACTTCATCAATACAAGGAGGTTCTGTCATGTTATCAGAGCGATTATTAAAGCTTCCAGGATTCCTTTATCAGATTGGAAGTAATTATTATTATCTTGGAAAATGGATCTGTAAAAAATGTACAGATCAGGATGCCACAGACTGTGTCACCATGTATCAGATGTGCCGGACCGGAGGTGAAGAACCTGAGACCCGCACTTATTTCCAGAAGATTCGCGCTTTCAGTGATTTTGCATTGGAAGTTCCTTATAATCCCGCAAAAATTGCGGATGATATGAACATGATCCTGGAAAGTCTTTCTGAAAAAGAAACTACCGGGCTTTTGGAACAGATTGCACATCTTGAAGAAGATGTAACAAAATACTAGATACAATTGGCATTAAACAGGTGTAACGACTTCCATTTCTGTCCAAAAAAGATACAGCAGTATAGAACAATTCTATACTGCTGTATCCATATACCGGACGTTCAATATAGTTATTACATTAAATTGCTACTTTTCCAGTTGTTTCTTCATTGATCACGTAATAAGCTGCTGCTTCTTCCGGTTTCAAATATACATTCAGCGTTTTGATCTCATCTACATTTTTCCCCAAAGTTTTCCATGCTTCGTGTACTTTCTGTGTAATCTCCTCTGTGCTGATTTCTTTTCCCATATACTGAAGATAAAAGCTTGTCTTTGCCTCTTTCTTCACATCTTCTGCTTCTTTCAATACGCCTGCTCTTGTCTCGATTGCCTTTGTTGTATCTTTTGCAGTTGTGATTGCTGCAGGTCTTGAATTGTTTCTTCTATTTTTTTTCATATTGATAACCTCCTCAATCTACAAATAGAACATTACGTTTTCTATTATATCGGATTTACAGAAAATGTCAAAAGATATCCCCCCATTATTCCGTTCCCCGTCCATACCGATTGATAGTCAGGTCTTTTACCACTTCTCCGGCAAGGATCAGGCCTGCTACGGATGGAACGAATGCAATACTTCCCGGAATATCTCTTCTCTGGGTACATTTTCTTGCTGTCCCCGGCGGGCATACACAATGCTGTCTGCAGCTGATGCTCATATCTTCTAATGGACGTACCGGTTTTTCTTCCGAATATACAACTTTTAGTTTTTTTATCCCACGTGCTTTTAATTCCCTCCGCATAACTTTTGCAAGCGGACACATCTTTGTCTTATAGATATCTGCCACCTGAAATGCAGATGCGTCCAGTTTATTGCCGGCTCCCATACAACTGATAACAGGAACATCTGCGGCCTTCGCACGCATTATGATCTCAATCTTTGCAGTTACCGTATCTACCGCATCTACCACATAAGAATATTCTTCAAACGGAAATTCATGCGCATTCTCCGGAAGATAAAAACATTTTCTTATCTCTACATCTGCATCCGGGTTAATTTCCAGAATTCGGTCTTTCATCACATCTACTTTATACTTCCCTACGGTCTTTCTGGTCGCAATAATCTGACGGTTGATATTCGTCAGACACACTTTATCGTCATCCACCAGGACAAATGATCCTACTCCGCTTCTCGCAAGTGCTTCTACCACGTATCCGCCTACTCCGCCGATCCCAAAGACCGCTACCTTTGCATCTGCAAGTCTGTCCATATTGTCAGCCCCTAACAGAAGCTGTGTTCTGGAAAACTGATTTAACATATTTGTTCCTCCACTCATATTTCATAATATTTCCTATTATAATAGTAGGATATCTAACAAGTCAACCATATCTTTCATCTCTGCTGTTTCCTTTTTCTATGTATTCTTCCGGCCACAGTCTCTTTGGATGCACATATCTTATCGGCGAGGCATACCAGCCATGCCTCCTTACACATCGGAGGTACGACATTCAACGGAAACATATGACGTAATATGATATTCTCCTCCCGTATGGTCAGTTTAAAATCTTTCCTGGCATTCTGCAACGCTCTGCCGGCATGGATAAATCCATGAAATCTGTGCCCTGCATTCTTTTCATGCCAGTCATATAGAAAATAATCATGCAGAAGCGCACCTCTGATCAGTTCTCTGCGGTTGACATTCCACGCCAAGCGATCCGCCAGTTCTACGCTTGTATATGCCACACTAATGCAATGCTTATATACCGAAATATCACTATGCTGCATGTATTTCTGCGTATACTTCATTCTTCCCTGCTCATCCAGTTCTTTTAATACATCTTTGATTTCCTTCAGGATTCTCTCTTCATCATTCATACAGCCTGCCTGTTTTATCCTTCGAAAACCTGTCGGATACTTTCATAGTGAAGAAATATCCCCTGATCCGCATATCTTTTGATTTCTTCGATATCTGCGATTGCAAATCCCGACACCTCTTCCTCCTGTGTCTTCACATCAGATTCATCAAAATCCAGAATAAATTTGTAGATATCCACAAAGTAATTGTTTTTTTCTTCCGGATTTACTCTCTTATATGAAAATGCATAGCCTCCTTCTGCTTCCGTCACATCAACTCCTGTCTCTTCCTTGATTTCCCGAATCACTGCATCCAACGAATCTTCCCCGGCACGTACTCCGCCTCCCGGCACTTCCCACCATCCGGCTGCCCATTCTTTATCCATTCTTCTTCTGGTGATCAGATATTTTCCATCCGGGCGCATCAGCACGCCAAGAACAGTCAGGTGAAATTCTCCCGGTTTCATATTCCAGTCATTATGTTTCATTGTAGCTCCTGTACGCTCTTTATTTTCATCATAAATATCCCATAATTCCATACTCTTTATCTCCTTTTACATCAAAAGTGGAGAATCATTCTGACTGACTCCCCACTTTTTCTTCTTAATATTCCCCGTTTACAATCATCTTCTCAAATTCTTTCTTAATAAAATCGCACGTCGGTTTTGTCCACTGCGTTCCCTCCAGTCCCTTTTCGGATTTAATAAGCTGCAACGAGAACAACAATGCCTCCAAAATCTCTTTATGCTCCAGATTCTGAAGATTAGCGGCCACATAGTCTTTTGCTTCTTTTGGCTGTATTCCCGCCTTTTTACTCAACATCCTGCTGAACTGTTCAAATGTTATGATTTTCTTTCCATATTCCCAGAAATGATTCTCGTACTTTTTATATTTCTGTACATATTCCTGAATGATCTCCAATGATTCGGAATCCAGTGTGTATCCATATTTTTTAGCAATCGCTTCCAGTTCTTTCCACCACGAAACATCTACAGCAGAATAATCCATGCTGATTCGGAAACAGCCGCCTGTACTGTTGATTGCTTTTTGAAATTCATCTTCCCAGGTCGGACATACCAGCATCTTCTCGCCATTCACGATCCCACCCTGTATTATTTTTTCTTTCATCCTCATGTCCTCCTTACGGTAAAGCTTTCGTATCTTCAGATCAAATCAGTATGAATATTATACCATTATCTTGTTATGATTGCAAAGCCGATATTACAACCTTCGTCACACCAGCCAGGATCATCTCCAGACATGAAATTTTCTTATAATGCTTCTAATGCTTTATTAGATCCCACCAGGATCAGAACCATATCTTCACGCAACACTTCTGAAGGATCCGGATTCACTTCTACGTGCGCCCCACTTTTAATTCCCACGACATTCACTTCATAATTCCGGCGCACATCCAGTTCTTGCAACGTTTTTCCACTCCATTTTACGGGCATCGGTGTCTCAACTATACTATAATCCGGTGATAAAGCGATCCAATCTGTGAAGCTGGCAGACATAAGATTCTTTGCCATCCGGATTCCCATTTCTTTTTCCGGGAAAATAATGGAGTCTGCACCGATTTTTTTCAATACGGTTGCATGACGCTCATTTTTTGCTTTTGCAATCACATTCGGTACACCAATTTCTTTACACACCAGCGTTGCCATAATACTTGCTTCCAGACTTTCTGCTTCTGCGATCACAACGCCATCCAGATTCCTCGTGCCAAGAGATCTGACAAAATCCGGATCACCGATATCTGCCTGCATCGCATACGATACCGAGTCGGCGATTCCTTTTACGCGCTCCATATCTTTATCTACTGCTACGACCTCGCATCCAAGTTTTTGTAATTCTAACGCAATACTTTCCCCAAAACTGCCCAGACCAAATACTGCAAATTGTTTCTTCATAGTTACTCCTCCTCATTAACCAATCATAATCTTTTCCGTCGGAAGTGTCCGCATCTTTTCCTGCAAATTTACCTTTCCGGCAAATAATAACGCAATGGTCATCGGTCCGACTCGTCCTGCATACATCAGTATCATCAACACGATCTTGCTTCCTACCCTCAGATGAGTTGTCAGATCTTGTGTCAGGCCAACTGTTGCCATCGCAGATGCGGTCTCATACATAATTTTCTGAAGCGAGATTGTATCCGGCTCTATCACAGCAATAACCGTGGTTCCTGTTACATATATGCCCAATGCCAGCATAAATGTCACGAACGCTACACGAAAGCTATCTTCAGCCACTTTTCTCTGAAAGCATTCAATATCATGACCTCCCCTGAGCATCGTGTGAAAAGCGAGAAATAAAAGCGCAAATGTCGTTGTCTTCAGACCACCCGCAGTTCCTCCCGGAGATCCTCCGATAAACATTAAAATAATATTCAGGAATCCGGTCTCTTCATGCATTCCCGACTGCTGAAATGTACTAAATCCGGCCGTTCTGGTCGTCACAGCCTGAAATGCCGAAGCCATTATCTTCTGTCCGGTATTCAGATTCCCAATCGTTTCCGGATTCCGGTACTCCAGTACAAAATTCAAAAGTGTCCCTGCTATCAGCAGAATCAATGTCGTAACAATTGCTATCTTTGAATGTAACTTAAGTCTGGTAAAACACCATTTCTTCGGAATTTCACGATACCAGATCTTCTTTCCGTTATCAATCACGTCATACCACACCGTAAATCCAATTCCGCCAAGAATGATCAGCATCATCGTTGTAATGTTGATCAATGGACTGGTTACGTATCTTGCCAGGCTGTCCTCTCCGAGAATATCAATTCCCGCATTGCAAAATGCAGAAACCGAGTGAAAAACTCCATACCAAATTCCTTTTACAAGTCCATAATCCCGACTGAATTGTATTGCATAAAAAACGGCGCCGATTCCTTCTACCACTACCGTCCCGAACAAAATTCTGCGGACCATGCCTACCAGACCACCAAGAGAATTCATATTATAAGCTTCTTGAATGACAATTCTCTCTTTTACCGTAATCTTTCTTTTAAGAAGCATAAAGAATGCTGTGATACATGCAATTATGCCCAGACCTCCGATCTGAATCAGAATCAATAAAATTATCTTTCCCATTATCGTGAACTGATATTTCGGAACAACCGTAACCAGTCCCGTCACACATACCGATGTTGTTGATGTAAATAATGCATCCAGGAAGCTGATTGGTTTTTCATTCGATACCGGAAGCCATAAAAGTACTGCTCCGAGAACAATCACACTCAGAAAACCAATTACCAGAATTTTCATGGTATTCCATCTGATATTTTGCTTTCTCTTCATTTTTATTTTGCCTTTCTTATCTGTATTTTTTCTTCTATAACGACTATAATTTACGCTTGCACCTTAAAGAAGTCAATAGTTATTTTCCAGCAAAAACAAAAAAGCCAGAAAAGCTTATAAACAAAGCATTTCTGACTCTTTCAGGAGCAGGGGATGAGAGAATCGAACTCCCGCCAAAGGTTTTGGAGACCCCTATCATA
>OGXW01001102.1_pt1 | contig 20513 bp, 38 predicted proteins | sample 1576341 | NCBI WGS metagenome assembly OGXW01 (sample SAMEA3541592, study PRJEB24748) | human gut metagenome | biome: human gut; feature: human-associated habitat; material: faeces | place: China | collected 2012
GAAATCCTCCGGCTGTGGATCAAATCCCTGCCCCTGTTCAAAAATAGCCTTTCTGGTGGCTTCTAACACGCTGTTGCGGGCTTCAATCGGAATCTCAATGTTGAGTGTACTCACCCCCGGGTTGCTGCCCTCATCACCGTCCACCTTAATGGTCTTGTATTTTTTTAGATCTGCCAGAAACGTATTGAGGTCCGTGCCGCCATACCCGGACAGGACAATTATCAATTCCTGAATATCATCCAAATCATTGATAAAACCGCTGTAGACCTTGTCGTATACGTCTATCAGCGGCTTAATGTTTTTCAGATCATTCGTATTCGTGTTGTTGTTCGGGAATGGAACAAACGGCACCTCTCCGAATTCATGCCGATATTCTGCGGTAAAATCGCCGGTATCCGGCGCCATGAAAGTGTTGTAGTAGAACAGCCCATCATCCAAGGTATCTCCGCTCTTCCGTCGGAATGACCAACAGCTTTCCTTATCCCAATATTCATAGATTGCATAGGTATCTCCTGTCTCTTCGTCGATTTCATCGTACATACGAAGAACACCAAGCAGTGTCTTTTTCAGATTGTGAGATTCGATCGGGATAATCTGCTTGCTGTCAACTACCGCCCACTGGAATGTTCCATATTCATCCTCCCAGTAATGAATCCATCCCACCGACGCATTGGCAGCATTGACGCACAGCTCCATGCAGTTTTTCCGGTATTCATCACCGAGTACTTCTGTCACGACTTCATTTCCATGCTCATTCCCAATATCAAAAAGCGGCGGTGCTGTGAACATATAAGCGGCTTTCTGGTTTACGATGAGTCCGTGAAAGTTCCGGGGGATCCGGTTATCTGCATTACGCAGAGGGTTATCAGAATCCTCTTTCTTTTTCTCGTCTTCGGACTTGACTTTCACCAGAATATCCGTTTCATTCCGGTAGTACCGTTCCGCCTGCATCGCCCGCAAGGAAAACCGTGTATGTCCCGGTTCGTATTTTCTTATGAGTTTTTTCATTACCTCAAGTTCCATGTTCTCACCTCTATTTTAAAATGCTGATGCCGCCCGGCTTGCGAATAATCGTATAACAGAAATACCGAAGAGCATCCATCGCATGATCGTGCAGCTTTACCGGTTTATCCTCGCCACGCTCAGATGCTTTCTGGTCCCAGATATATGACCCAAACTCTTTTATAGTGTTTGGGCACTGGTCACTAATAGCTATCAGATCCTGGTTTAACAATGATGCTACAAACCGGATACCATCAAGCACATCATTTTTCGCCTTTTTTATGGTATAGCCACGTTTTTTCAACTCGGCTATAAAGGATGCTGCCGACGGGTCAATGATTATTTTGACAGGCTTAATCCCAGCAAGCCATCGCTCCAAGTCATCTGCATATTCTGTGTCTGTTTTCTGTCGTTCCTCATCACGACCGGAATAATAGTACTCCCGGCAACACACCCACCGTCCGGAACGCTCTTTGCACCACAGCAGGAATACCGTGGCATTTTGCGTACCATAATCGCAGGATACGTAGTAATTCGTATTGACCAGATCTGACAGATTCGATATCACATGCTTGGCAGTGTCGAACATATCGTAGATAATGCCCTCTGCCATCGCCCACAAGCCACGGATATACCGCCGGTAGAATACACCTGTATACATACTGCGGTATCTTTCCTTGATTTTCTCCGACAGAGATAAATTATCATCCATCGTAAAATGCAGATATAAAATCTCTTTTAATCCCGGATCCCGGTTCTCTGCTGCAGCTTTTTCTCTTATCTCCTGTGTTTTCTTTTTCCCCAGATATCCAGTTGCTTTGTCAATCCATCCCGTCTTGAACCAATGATACGGTCCGTCCGGGTTACAGTTGAACCAATACTTCGATCCCTCAACAGAGCATCGTCCGGTTGCCTGGTTCACGAAGCTTTCCGGCATCAGCGCCACTTCATCAAAAAAGACCCCAGCCAAGGTAATACCCTGGATAAGGTCTTGTGAACGCTCATCTTTGCCGCCAAATATATAAAAGTAATTGGTCGTCTCTCCTCTTGTCACAACGACCAGATTGTCAGCTCTATGGTCTGCTACAGTATAGCCGCGGCTCCGTAACATCACTTCAAGCCAGAACAGTACGTTACGCCGGAAAGAGCCGATTGTCTTTCCGCACATACCAAAGTTCTGACCGTTAAATTGTGTCATCGCCCACATCACAAAGGACAACGACATACATACCGTTTTACCGGAACGGATTGCCCCATCGGCAATGATGCCATCCATATCCTTAACTGGTGATGTATCGCACCACCAATTTAATACCATACGCTGTTTTTTAGAAAAGGGCTTGAATTTGAATGTCTGCTTAATTTTCTTCATCCATCCAATCCTCCGCGGCACTTCCCTGTAGCGCTTCTAAGAATCCGTCATCCGCAGTCTCTTCCTCATCGTCGGTCTGCACCTTGGCTTTTAACAATGCTGTTTCAGCACTCTGTTTTTCAAGTGCTGCCGGTATCATATAAATTTCCTTAAGATTCTTTAACGCTCCGGTCACTTGGGATAACCCCAGTCTATCAATGGGACCGCTTGCAATGTTGATGCGCTCCGTCTCATCTATGATTTCCTTGGTAGGCTTCCCGATGGCTGTATTATCTTTATATTCAACCGTCTTGACCTTTTTCTTGTCTCTTACAACATACTGTTCCAGTTCGCCTAGTGCCTGTTCTGCTTTCTCTGCCGCCTTATCTGCAATGGATAAAAGGCGTACTATCCTGTCTGCATCCGCATCAGAAGATTTTTCTATCAGCTTTTGGTTTGTCTTTAGTTTGTATTCAGCTCTTTTATCTGACCACTTTCCTGTTGCCGACTGGTCTTTGATGGTTTGAATCGGAATCGAATACTTCCTTGCCAAATCCTCTAAACTGCAAGGCTTTCTGCTTATGTCAGTCACATATTCATGTTCTATCTCTACCCACGATGCATCATTAGTTTGTGTTGCAATCTTTTTCGCAACGTTGCGTTCCTTTTTTTCTTTCTTTTGCAACGTTGCATTACCACCATCATCCCACTTATACCGATTCTTCCAGCTCCGCACAGTTCCCTCAGCTATCCCGAGCTGGTTTGCAATCTCTATCAGCTTAAGCCCTTGCTTATACATTTCAAAGGCTTTGTCCGCTCTCGCATCTTTTGCCTTTGGCAAGGACCATCACCTACCTTTTCTTTACATACAAAAAAGCACCCGTCATTGAACGGGCGCCTTCTCTGGGTTGGGGGAGTTGCAAAAAGCAAATGGCTCTTGGCTCTCTCAATTCACTTCTTGCAGTTTATACTATAACATTTTAAAAACGAAAAATCCGAAAAAAACGAAATTACTTTTATGCTACTCTCATAAAATTATTAAACTCCATTCTTATGCTATCACCGGTTGCTTTTCTGCCTATCCTGTCTGCTACTCTCTCCCAGCTCATTCCCTCAAAGAACTTATACCGGATGATCCTCTGCATCCGTACCGGTATGCCGTTCATCCACTGCTCCACCTGCAGCTTGATCTCTTCCGACTGGGCTTTTCTCTCTTCCAACAGTTTCTCTTCCATGCGCAATTGCGTATCATCCGTGTATGTGAACGATGTTCCTTCAATCTTGAAATGTGTCTCTGCGTATGGGAAATCATTCATCGAACCTTTTACGCTTCCTGTCACAATCGTTTGCCGTTTACACTGCAATCTCTTAATGTCCTGCTCCGTCTCCCGTATCATCTCGCATGCATCTACATACTGCTCTAATATTTTCTTATCTACTCCCACCGTGCTCTCCCCTTTCTGGTATTATCACTACAATGTTTCTGATAATATCATACAATAGGTTTGGGGTGGATTTGTGCCAAGTTTCAATAGAAAAAGCCGAATACACGAAACTAATCCTAGTCTCATATATTCAGCTCAAAGCATTGTTTTATAATATATTATCGTGAAATAAATATTTAGTTCCGTTACTTCTTTCTTTTCCGGTTCACCTATGTTACATCATGAGTGCCTTCTCGAGTACCATAGCATATATAATCTGCTCATTTTGAAATTTTCTTTCAGATTTTATACACACATCATCCCTCAATGTCACCTCCGGATTTCTCAAATAGAAATCACTATTTAACCTTCCTGGATCTTCTAATACATATTCCATAAAATTACTCATATCATTCAAATCAAAACATTTACTATTAAATTTTTCATTCCACTCCTCAAGGCTAACACAATTGCCAGCAAAATATTCTCCATTTTTACTAGCCCACTCTCCCACACTGTTTTTGAGTTCACAATTGTCTCTCAACACAATGTTTGGAATGCTCAGTATAACAAGTTTAACATCATCCGGTATCTCCTTCTTACGGAGTTTAACCAAGCTAAGAAGTTGACTTAGATCAGAAACTGTCGCCTGTCTTTCCCTAAGTTTTCTCAAAACCTCAGCGAATTCTACCTGTACTTCCAACGCTAACATAGTACATACCTCCTTTTTACCCGATTTTACCACACGGTTTTGCAAAAATCAATTACAAGCATAAGAAAATTGTTACTATATCACCACTCAATCCTTAACTGCCCATTCTTCTCTTCCACCAGATGCGCCATCCTCTGCCGCATCAACCTCTGCGCTGTCCTGCGCCGCCTGTAAAAACTCCTCCTGCTGATCGGGAGAATGCCGTGGTGGGCTTCCAGCATATCGTAGCTGGTGCCGCGCACGATGGATTCCGTCAGTTCCGCAGCAATGAAGCTGTCCACGCTCATGCAGATCTCGTATATTTCTTTTTCATCCACGCACATTCCCCCTCTCTCAACTTCCACGTGTGTCATTTTCCGCCCCGCCGCATTACTGCCGGCGGAGCTATAGCTGTTTGATCGAGCTGTCCGGTCTGTTCAAAATAAACTCATCTGCTGTTCATCGTAGTAATATTTCTTTCTTACCGGTATATACCCACCGTAAAATATTTGTGTAACCCGCTCTTTCTGTTTCAAATTCGCCATGTAATTCATATCAACTTCCGGCGGAACTGCAAGATAATATTCATCCGGCAGCGGTAACCGATTCTCTGTGCAGATTTCCCGGAGCTGTCGCTGATAATAGATGATATGGTTCCGTGTCAGATTCATGTTGCACCCATCCGGCCAGAACGGATCACTGCACCCGTTCTGATTGATATCTTTCCAGTGCTCTATTTCTCTGCGGATGCACTGGCAGTACTCTTTCACTTTATCTTCTGCTGATTTTTCTATCATGCTACTTTAGGAACCCGGCACGCCTTTTATCCGGATAGGTTCCGGCTCCTTTCATATCAATTTTTCTAATTCCGGAATAATCTCTTCCGTCTTTATGTAACGCTGATAATACTGATTTATAAGTTCTTTAATATGATGCGTTAGTATGTCTACTTTTTCCTGTAGCGCATCCCGCTCCTCTTCGCACTTTTCCCGTTCAGCTTGGACGGCATCAATATCTCCCATCTCATCTTCGAGTATGTCATACTCTGTTTGCAGTTCATCATATTCAGCCTGTAACTCCTCATATTCCTGTCGCAGTCTGCCATCGCAACCATTTTCAAAGGCTTTCCGAACAGCTTCGTAGACTTCTGGTTCCATGTAATCACGGAAATCATCCATCCTCGTGATATAGGCAACCTGTCCTTTATACTCAAATCCAATCATTTTTCTCAAGGAGCCGATGCGCATCTTCCCGGGAAGCTCGCACTCCTTTCTGATTTATTTTTTCTTACCTCTGGTCTTGAACTTATAAACATCATTTTTCTGCCGGCTTACCGCACTCCGGTAGCCGTTCAGCTTACTTGCTCTGCTTTTGCTCATATCTGCTCAAGTTCCCTTTCTTTCTCGTCCACATACTCTTCAATGGTCTTTACGATTCTTTCTTGTAAATCTTCTGGGATTTCATAATCGTATGACTCACCAAGATAGGAATGAATATGTAACAAGAAGCTTTGTTTGATTGTCTTTATTCTAAAGTGATGCTTTGATACACTTTTTCCACGATACCTCTCTCCGCACCAAAAAAGAAAAACTTTAACTGGTTCAAGTCGGTTCATCTTTGCTTTGTATTCTTCATACTGTTGTACCGTCATCTTTTCCTCCTAAAATCTCATCCAAACACGCATTCCAGCCTACCCGACGTATTGATGCGCTGATATCTTCATATCCAGATTTTAACTCCGGTATCTTCTCCGGCAGTTCCCGGAGTGGGCACCAATCTGGTCTCCATGTTTTTTCGTTCTTCGGATTATATTCTTCCTGTCCGTTCGTTGGTCTGGCAAGGCAAAGTGCAAGCCCGCCTTTCTGCGGAATTGTAAGCAACAAAGGACATTTAGTACATCGTTCCGGCATATCTATTACTAATACGGCTTTAGCCATCTACACCACCACCTTTCACAATTTCGATTGCCTTTTCATAGGCTATAAGCATTCCTAATTCCTTTGGTTTATCATTTACAATATCATCAAGTACCCTATTTACTGGTACAAGGCTTTTCAGCTTTTCCAACTGCTCCACAACTTTTTCTGGATCGCAGGCGGTAGGCTGTTCGCTGATAATTCTTAAAACTGTATCTTTTGCAGCGGTAGGGAATATATCTTTGCCATCCAATACAATTTTTAATGACTTTATTTCTTCCACCAGTTCATCTTCGTCAATCAATCTTCCCATCGTTCGCCCTCCTGTTTTTATTGTCTATACCAATGTTTTGTTCCGTCCATAAACGATACGAGAATTTTGTGCGGATATTTTTCGTGTGCATGGATTCTGATTTCTGGCATTCCGCAAGTTCCAACATGTTCTTTCTCGCATTTCTGTGCATCTGTTTTATTTGCATAATCTGTATGGCAAATATCACAAGTATATAATTTCTTTTCTGTCATTCTTCATTCCTCCAATCAAATTCAATTTCTTCTGCACTATCAACACCTAACTGCTCACACTTCGCTCTGGTAGATGTACCGCCGGAGTGGTTTGTGCATAAAAGAAACAGTTTCTGCACAATGTGGAAGTATGATGTTCTAAAATAAAACCTCTCTTCCTCGTTAAGTTCATCAATCGCATCCTCTCCATGTTGCCATCTGTACCATTCTGCAAACTCATTAACCACTTCCTGCATAAGGTTGATGCAGCATTCAAGAATGTGTTTTTCATCGTGACTTTCCAATTCCTTGTTGACGTTCTGCTTTTCCACCGCCGCCCGGCATTCTTCCACCGTGCCGATTGCGCGGTACTGCTGGATTTCTTCCAGCGCCTTGACCGCAACCTCACACGCTTCGATTTCCTTTTTGCAGTTTTCGAGGTTGCTGTAATACTCTCCTAAACTCTTTTTCTTTGCAGCAAACACTTTTGGCGCAATCAATAATAATTCTGCCAAAACATTTTTAGACTGAATCATGGCATTTTGAATAAATACCTTTGCTTCATTCTCTGTCATGTCTATCCCTCCTAATCTGCCATTACCGGCAAAGCAAAGGCCCACAGGCACCACGCCGATCCCGTCATCTTGATTCCGGCGATAACCGCAATGCTAACGGCAATCCACTTCACCGCTTTTTCAAAGCTCGATTTTCTGTTCTTGCGCTTCTCCCGGCATATATCGTAGCTCGGGCACTCCATGCAGCAATATGTTTTTCCAAGTTTGCATTCTTTTTCGCAACCCATTATTTTTCCTCACTTTCCCGGTACGGCTCTGGCAGTGGCATCCAGGCTATTATCTCGACATCGGTATCGACCATATCAACATCACATCTGCCGTATTCTGCAAGATAATCAGTGCAAGTCGTTGACCACCAGTACCATGCGTCCGAGTAATGCACCCCTGTTGCCGTAAACGGTACATCTTTGATGTTCGCGTAATAAGATTCCGGATTATGATTCACATATGTAATGTTGACCGGGACGCAATCTTCCGGCAACCTCTCGCTTACCGGAATCCACCGCCCAAACTCCGGCTTTCTCGCTACTGTTCTCATGCATTCAATCATTTCCCTGCTCCTTTCCGCACCGCAGCTGATACGGCACCTCCCTGAATCTCTTAAGCACGTCGCCGCTCACATGCTTGCTTGGGCGTGTCATCTTCTTGCTGATCTCCGCCACGCGCCTGCGGCGCTCCTTACTGTCTCTATGCATATTCACACCTCATATGTCTTTCCTATAAACCTCGGATCGCAGTATTTACACTCCTGTTCCATTACACTTGCGATACCTGGCATCGTTTCATACCCTGTTGCAAGGCTGTTGATGTAATATCTGATCCATTCCAGCGTCTCCGCCACCTGCCTTTTTGAGAAATTAAATCCCGTCTTAAGGCATACACCAAGAAGCGCATAGTAATTACAGATCGATGCTGCCAGAAATTTTCCGGCGGTCTGCATGGAACCCGGGGCAACTTTCCTTTCGACCAGAGAAAAGCTTTCTCTAAAAGGGACCCTGTTTGCTTCTGCTTTCGCATCAATTCCACACTTTTCTCTCATGTAAAACTGCAACTGCTCTGTCGATAATCCGCCTGCCGCCGTTGTGTTCAAATATTCCGTTATGATCTTTTCAACTTTCATCAGTCTCTTATATCCAAATCCAAACTTGTCATGAAGAATCTGAAATGAAATCAACCGAATATTCAAAAAAGATTCTTCGATCAGATCATTGGTATTGCTTTGTGTCTTTGCGTAGCGCTGCATCCGAAGCAGTTCGTCTTTGGTATACCCCAATGGCTGCATACGCTTTCTCTTTCTTGCCAATGCATTACTCACTTATTTGCACCTTCCTTCGCTTTTTTATCCCACTTTTCCACAACTCTGATCGTCTTGCCTGCTTCAAGCGTTGCCACAATATCCTCTCGGTATGGGTCATACATGCTCGTTCTTTTTCTTCTCTCCATTGCCCTGTCCTCTCATAACTTTTTCAATCATCTCTTCCTGATTCCGCTCTGCAATATGATCCCGAACCGATTCCTCCGGGAATGCAATCTGATATGTCCGCTCCTTGATCCGGTTGGTGATCCGGTCATCGTACCGCAGGCTGTCCAATGATTCGTTACTCGTAAAGATAGTCACTTTCTTGTTGATGTACCGCTCGTTGATGATCTGGTACATCTTGTCGTTGATCCACGCCGCCGGGGATTCCACGCCGAAATCATCGATTATCAGCACATCCACCGTGTTAAGCGCATCCAGTAGCCGGCTCTCACTGTATTCGGCATCCCGCCGCCATGTATTCTTGATCTCCTGCAGGATGGTCAGCGATACTGCAAACTTAACCGCATAGCTTTTCATAAGCTCATTCGCAATACCTGCGGCGATCCGTGTTTTTCCGCTACCCTTTGTGCGGGACCAGATAAACAGCCCCATGCCCTGATCCCTCTGGCTCCCGAAATCATCCAGGTAAACCTTTATGATCCGGCAGGCATCTGCCACCGTCTTTTTGCTGTCCGGCTGTCGGTACACATCCGTGCGGAAGGTTTTCAAATCCATCCCCCGGAACGCTTCCGGAATATCCGCAAACCGCAACCGCCTTGACATCGCCGCCCGCTCCCGGCACTTACATTCCACCGCCGTTGTGATACCGTCCTTTTCGGTCAATATCCACTCGGTACCATTGCATATCGGACACACATCAGAATCCTTCAAATTCTCCGGTGTCTCCAAGTTCTCCGAGCCGCTCATTGATCGATTTTTCATGCGCTGTAGTATTTTCTCCAGCGTTTGTTCCATCTGCTCCATTGCCCGCTCCTTTTAGATACTGCATAAATACATTCTCACGAAGCCAGTTTTCCGCTTTCTTGATATACCGCTCCGCCGTTCTGTCCCGCCGACAAGCATCCGCATAATTCCTCGCCGCCCGTATCAGATCATCCTCCGGTACGCCAGCCATCACCGCATTGCAGTATTCCGATTCTGCCAGATAGCCAGTACACTTTTTCGGGTAGGCTGCAGCAAATTCCACGAACCGCTCCACGGGGGATATAGGGGGTGTATTGGTTTCGTTTAGTTTATGTTTAGTAATAGGTACACTTTGTGGTTCACACTGTGGTACGCTCTGTGGTTCGGTTTGTGGTACACTTTGTGGTTCACACTGTGGTACATTTTTAACCTCGTTTTGTACCACAAGACTATTCAGATGATAAACCGCAGCTTGGTTTCCCCCTCGGGAACGCCATGTAATATACCCATCCTGTTCCAAGCGGTTTCTCGCTCTTTTGATCGCCTGTGCATTCAGCCCCGATTTCAGCATCAGGACTGATACGGCTACCGTAAACTCTTGCTGCCAACCCGTTTTATTCGCTATGGACATAAGCGCATGCCATAAGGCGATGGCGGGTGAGGGCAGCGGATTTAGTTCGAGCCGATCGTAGAATGCTTTTATTTCGGCTATGTAATTCAAGCGATCACCCCTCTTCTAACTCTGTTATTGTGACCTCTGTCCTCGGCTCCCACTTATCAACATCTACATAACTTCCATCTGTAGAAACGATAATTTTGCAATTATCATCCGACAACACTCCGTAATGCACCAGAATATCATGCAAGGCTTCATGAAGATTCGTAAGATCAACCCTGCGGTTGTTCGGCATGTAATACACCGCTTTCACGTTCACCTTACAATCAATGGTTTCTATGTCCGGCATGAATTTTTCACACTGCTTTTCATATTTTTTATATGCCGATGACGGAACGATTCTCGGACGTCCTGTTTTGTCCTTAACAATCTGCTGACTGTTCTTTTTCGTGATCGGTTTTAATTTAATCGTGAACTTATACTCCATCCGCACCACCCATCCGCATCTGTGCGTTGCAATCATTGATCTGCTCCGCCAGGTACGCCGGAAGCGTATAGCAGTCAACAAATTCATGCGCATCTGCGAGATCCTTTCTCTTCAATGCCTTGTAACTCTTCATCTTTCCATCATCATCGTAGATTCCAAATTCCCGGCGGAGCTGGTTGTAAATATCCCGATACACTCTCTGCCGGATCGCATTGTCCAGATATGCTTCCGTTTTCTTGCCGCCGAGAAGTTCCGCACCTCTGCGTCTGATATGTGCCGACAATTCATCCGATTCTGCGCCGAACAGCGGCATATCGTTCTCGATGTGGTCGATGCGGTGTTCTACCTTGGTCACACGCTTATCTACGATCAGTGCGGCTTTCAACTCTGGCGACATCCCCTCAAGCAGATTGCTGTGATCAAAATAAGAATCAACCAGACGATCGTATACTTCCCATGCCGTATCCGTATTTAAAGATTTTGCATGGAGGAACGCACCCTTCTTTGTCCAGAGGTAAAGTTTATTCAAATTTCTAGCGAAACCTAAATTTTCGGTTTCGCTCTTGAACCGTTTCAGCTCCTCACCATCCAGACAAATAAAATGCTTTCCTTCCACATATCTGCTCTTATTGTTGTTAAAATTATCTGTGATTTTCTTTGCTTCAACGCCATACGCTTCTGCAATCTGCTGCGTTGTCAGCACTCTCATGCCTCTATATTCTGTAACCTTTAATTCTTCCAATTACTTCTCCTTTCCCCTCCGGGACGACCCCGGAGGTATCATCATGGCTTCGACAGTTCGTGATATAATAAGTCTCCGCATGATCGGTTTCTTTCGCCCGCAGGCGGGTGTTTCAACCCTATAACCAGCTCCGCCCGAATATCCGCCGGAACTCTTCTCTGCTTCCGTAATGGCTTTCAAAATATTCCTGTGCCATCTTCTTAAGCTTCAGATCCACTTCAGCAGCATTCTCCCCTGCCTGTGTTCCATTCGGATGCAGATCCGGGCGAAGCGGTATGACAAATCCATACTTCTCGCTATTCTTCCGGTTCGGATTACCCGGGAAAATATGATGGCGTTCAACCGGCGCCGCGCCGGTAAAATAGCAATGTTCCATATCATCCGTGAATACGCTCCATAATCGCTTCATATTCCCCACCGCTCTTTCATTTCCTGTAGTTCTGCTGGCGTAATGGTATCTATTCCAAGTTCCTTTGCATCCGCTACCGTTCCGTCAATCAGAACCGACATTTCTTTCGTGTCATAGGTATGACTCCCGCGATAGATTTTATATACAGTCAGTTTTCCATCATACCGAACCGGCATTGCGTGGATTGCTTCCTGTTCCCACATATATTCTTCTGGTGCATTTGACTGATAGTAGAAAATGTTTCCATCCGGAAGATATTCGGGCTGTCCATATTTACAGATCAGAACATTTTTAGCTTTTGCCTTTGAAATCGTGAGTACGTCAGCAATTTTTCCAACCAACACATGAAAGTAAGCATTTGCATCAAGGCTCCGTTTCTGCGTATATCTGACAGCTTTTATTTTTAGCTTGTCCTGATTCTGTAAATTTTCAATTTGACCGGCAGCCGAAGCATCAACCTCAAACGTGAGGATGATGCCCTGTCCATCAAATGTCCGGCTTGCACCAGTCAGCTTTCCGGTAGTCTCCATCAGGCATCAGCTTCTTTCTTTTTCTTATACCAGGTCTCTACCTGTTCGATCAGCTTGTTTGCCAGCTCCGTAGAAATATCAGATGTACCGGAAAAATTGTACATTTCCTTAAGTCGGTTCATGATATCTACTGCCTTTGCGTTCTCACACATTTCAGCATAGGCATCCACAAATTTATTGATTTTATGTAACTGCTCTGCTGTCGCCGGTGTAAACTGTGGTGCAACTGGTTCCGGTGTCTCGCCGTCCGGGTCTTTCATCTCCTCGGTCGGAATGCAAAATACCTGAAAGCATGCGTATTTAAATGCAATCGCCATTGCCTTGTTGGTTGCTTTGTCTCCACTGTCCATGCCCTCGCCTACCGTGATTGCTTCAATAGACGAGCCGTCCTCTGCATAGAACGTATATTTTATCCGGCAGATGGAATAGATCAGAACCGCACCCTTATTTGTGGTTCGTTCCTGTCTCTGCTGTTCCAATACTTCCGGAACAATAAAAACATGATTCTTTACCAGCGCCGGATTGATTGCATTCATGACCGCATCAATTCCGCGGTACTTAAAGCCCTGCTGTTTATTCACTGCATCTTTACCGACCGCCCCGATCTCTTCCATGCACCGAGAGATCGCTTCATATATATTCATTTTTCTTGCTGCTTCCGCCATGCCGCCCTCCTAAAACAGTTTATTTATAAGATTCATTGCGTAGGTTGCATCAACCCTTTCCTCGCCGGTTTCTTCCATATGCTTCTGAATGGCATCAACCATCATCTTAAAATATGTTGTGTCAACACCCGTCAGCTGATCCTCGAGAACCTTTACGTCCTTCAGATCTAATTCATTCAACTGGAAACACATCTTTACATACTGTCCAGCATTGATGTGATAACCGCGCTCAAGGTATTTCCGGGTCCGAACAATCGAACATAACGGATATTTTGATCCGATATAGTACAGCTCCTTGTTGATAATGCATTCAAGTGCTTTTTCTGGAAGAAATAATTCGTTGTCCCAGGAGCTCCATGCACATGTGCAGTGTGCAAAATCATAGTTCTTATGAATTTCCTCCACCTCGCCATAGAATCGAATTACAAGCTGCACCTTGTCTGTCAAAGTGATTGCGTTGCTCGTGATAAATCGAGGCCTATACTTTTCATTCTCCGTCTCCTGCTCCAAAGCTTCCTCAATCTCCTCTTCCGTGGATGCAAAATTATAGGAAATGTCACTCGTCTTTACTTCATCTTCATCCGCAATGCCCTTAGATGAAACAAAGCAGTCAATTTTTCCCGTTTTATCATCGCACCTTACTGAAACCGGTTTGTCTGGATGCATTTCATTCCATTTTCCGACATAGTATGTCGCTACAGCCAAGCACGCTTCTTTTGTTCTAAAATAAACATCATAATCGTGAAGTTTTTCACCAGTCAGAAGCGAAACAATCGCACCACCAGTCACAATCACATTGTCTTTTATAATTTTTTTGATGTTTTCATCATCAATATTCAAAATCCAATCGCGCAACTTGTTATTCAAGTGCTTTTTGATGTTTTTACCATTCATCCCTGCACCCTCCGGAATTCAATTCCATACTCGCGCATAGCAGATTCAAGCTGTGCGATCTGGAACGGATCAGCGATAACTTCGTATCTGATCGCATTAGTGCAGGATTTAGGCTCTACAAATTCTTCTTTTGCTTTTTCCTGTGCAACCGGTTCAGCCGGAGTGGCAGGCGCAACCGTGGCTTCCGGTTCGGCAATCTTCTTTTTCTGTTCTGCTTCTTCCCTTTTGCGTTCTTCCTCTTCTTTCTGGCGTTTAAGGATCTCCTCTTTCTGCTTCTGGTACTGATTCATGGTTGCAATGGCATCTGACAGTTCCAGCGTTGCCTTATACTTCGTCAGGCCTTTATCCTCAAACTCCGATTCCATCGCCCGGATAGTGTCCAGATCTTTCTCTACGTGCTCCACATGTGCTGTGATGGCTTCTGTGATGGCTTTCTGCGTGGTCGTGGAATTCTCCCATCTGCTGTCATAGATGCGATCCAGCGGCAGATACTCCATCACGGTTCCATGCTCCGCCATAATCCCGGTATAGATTTCACAGATCATCGCTTTCTTTGCTTCCACGCGCCTACGCTCAAACTCCTCGATCTGCCCGCTGATAAAGTCGATCGGTTCATCGATCAGCTTGTCCAGTTCCTTGACCTGCGCTTCAAAATTGGTATACGGCGCCATAAAAGTTTTCTTGATCTCAATTCGCCTGTCGTTCATGGCCTTTTTCAGCTTACGCAGACTTGCCACCGTCCTTTTTGCTTCCGGCTGGGATTCTGCGGTAAACACCATCCCCTTGTACTCCTCCAGTCCTGCCGCAAGGGCTACCTTGATCTCTTCAAAGTTTGTCTCGATACTTCCGTCTTTCTGCTCTACTAATAAGTTAATTTCCTGCATCTTCTATCTCCTTTTCTTCTCTAAACCGCTCATCGCGGTCGTATATTGCTGCCAGTTTCTTTCTATGCCGCTGTGCCCGTGCCTGCTCCGCTTCGTATTCGTCCCAGTCCGGCGCATCCGGCGCGATCTCAATCATCGATATACTCCCACTCTCCTTTGTCGCCATTGTCACTGATCTTAAGTCTCACTGCTGTTTCTCCAGAGACAGCCAGCACCCCGCTAATGCTCCCGTCATCCGTAACGGTAATAGTGGCATTTCCAGCAACGCCGACCCCTTCCAGTGTTTCCGGTAATTCCCGCAACACATCCACGAGATTGCACATGTCCTTGTTACATAACCTTGCTTTCACTCAAAAAATCCTCCACTTCCAGCTGCGTCCATTCCGTTGCCTGGATCATCCACTCCATCTTCTCTTCTCGCTGCTGCCGCTCCGTCTCCCCGGTAACACATTCATCACACATACCGTTTCTACCCTCTCCCGGGTCCATTGGATGACCGCAGCGCTTACATTCTCTGAAAATCATAAAATCACACTTTCAAAAACTGCTCTTTCGTGTTACAATAAACGCAGAAATACTTATGTATTCCTACGGTAAATAGCACCTGCGTTCGCCAAAACAGTCAGGGTGCTATTTTTTTGTCCAAATCGATAAACTCCACATCCGCATCCAGCCTGTCCCGTCTGTGGATAAAGTAAAAGCATGCTTTTCGCCGCTCGGCTCTGCTCAGCTCCACCGACATGATCGCCAAGCCCGCCAATGATACCAACGCGCCTAACGCAATCACGGCAATGAGGTAGTAATAATAAATGCCGTCTGCATCACACATTCCACCGAAAAACATTATGCCGACTCCGACCGCCGTAACGATCTTGCCTATCCTTTTCAACGTTCTCACTCCTTTCTTATAGCTTGTCCGCCGCTACCGCCTAAGCGGTTTCATCCTTCGTTATCCCGCGCATCTCTTCAGCACGCTTCCGCTGATAATGGATCTTAACCAATGCCTTGGTAAGCCGTTCCGATGCTCCCTCGGTTATCGTTACGCTGCAGGTAATCTCCTTTTTCTTTCTCTTTGCCATACATTTCCACCTCCGTTAAATCATATGACAGCCTGCTTGTACCCTTTTCCTGCTTTGTGCATCATCTCCTCCGCTGTTAAACTATTCTTGTATGCTATTCTTCATGTGTGGTACAATCTCCTTACAGGACGTTGCCGCGTCCGAGTATTATGAAAGGAGAATTTTAAATGGATATTAATAAAGTAATTGCGACCTCTCTTGATAAGTCCGTAAAGGATATTACTAATGGGAAAATTGATGAAATCCTCAACTTGGATGATGAGCAACTTCAAAAAGCAGTCCAGCAAAACCAACTTCTTATGAATTATTCCATTACACTTCTAAAAACTTATCATGAGGAATTACGAAAAGAATTAGCTACTCACGGAATCGAGATTTAATTAACAAACAAGCATATAAGAAAGCTACTTCTTCTCTTGAAAAGGACTGCTTCCTGCCCGAAGTGGTCTTTTTCTTTTTTGTCTTTCTCACTCAATCATCTCCCTTCTTATACAGCTCATTCACTGGAACTCCCAGTGCTGATGCAATATCCGGCATGTATTCAGCCATTATTGCCTTTCTTTCAGTCAACATTGCGCTAAATGCATTAGGTGAAAATCCGGCTTTTTCAGCAACAGCACATTGCTTAAGCCCTTTTAAACGAATAAGTCGTCTAATGTTGTTAATAATTATCTGGTTATTACTCACTTGGTCTTTTTCTCTCCTTTCTTCAAGATTCTTGGTGTTGATGTTATATTACTATTAGTTTCTTGGTTTGTCAATACTTTTTTCACAAGTTTTTTGGTGTTTTGTATTGACTGTCCAAGATAAAAATAGTAATATTCAAATATAGAATAAAGGAGGTGCTTTATGGGACTTTCAAATAGATTAAAAGAGCGAAGAGAACAACTAGGATTAACGCAAAGTGAAGTTGCTACCTTATTAGGGATAACCCCTGGGGCGGTTGGAAATTATGAAAACGGTGTCAGCACCCCAAAAGCAGATGTTCTTTTTAAAGTTTTCGATGCTTTAAAATGCGATGCTAATTATTTATTTCAAGATGAAATGAGTAAACGTTCACAAGAAGATAATGCTACTCCATTAGAAATGGAGCACCTTGTAAAAAAATACCGTGGTCTCGATACACACGGCAAAGAAATGGTAGACTTTACACTGGAAAAGGAATATGAACGCTCTGTTGCAGAAAAGAAGAAAACGGATAACATTGTTCCTATGACAGTTAAGGAAACTTCTACTTATGAAGTCAATGCCGCTCATGCTGATGATTACATGAGCGCACCGGACGAACTAAAAAAGTTGGAAGAAGATATTATGGATGACGAAAACTTCTAGTCCAAAGAATTGGACACATAATGCGCTATTATATATCTCACAGGAGGGATTTATATGCCAGAGTTAAGCAGATTTTACGGAATCATCATTAAAATGTATTTCAACGATGTACAGCAGCATCATAAACCACACATTCACGCATTTTACGGAGACTATGAAGCCGTGATTGCCGTCGATGGCGAATTACTGGCTGGCTCTATCCCCGCCAAGCAATTAAAAATTATCAACGGTTGGCTTGCCATATACGAGGACGAAGTATATGACGCATGGAACAAAGCCGTCAAAGGCGATCACTTTGACAAGATCAATCCATTATAGGAGGTGCCTTTATGTTTGAAGTAAACGGAATTGTATATGCAAATGAATTTAAGGAATCATTGAAGCTTACAGATGCCAGAGTTACGGACAGATTGATGATGCTTCTTACATTTTCTACCGGGGAGAAGCGTGTGTTTGATGCAACTATACTGACTGGATCTGCTTTTGAACCGCTGAAAGATGAATCCGTATTTGAAAATTTCAAAATCGTACATGGCGCTCTTACATGGATGGACGAGGAAATAGACTGTGCGCCGGAATATATGTATGAACACAGTTACGCTTACGAAGAAATGTGCGTTTAACTTATTGGGGGAATATATTTGACATACGAAGAACTTTTAATAGAAGCCGATAGCAATAACCTTACCGTAAAAGAAAAGCCGCTCCCTGTCAGCAAGAGGCGGCTCAAAGGAAACCGGATCGCTATCAGAAAAGATATGACCGAAACAGAAAAAACCTGTGTTCTGGCGGAGGAACTCGGACACCACTACACCGCAACCGGTAATATTCTCGACCAGTCCACGGTTGAGAACCGCAAGCAGGAACTGCGCGGCAGGATCGTAGCCTATAACAAACTGGTTGGCTTGCGCGGCATCGTGGATGCCTACTTACACCACTGTCAGAGCATATCAGAATCAGCGGAGTACCTTGAGGTAACCGAGGAGTTTTTAATTGATAGCCTTACTTACTACAGAAATAAGTATGGTGTATACACGAAGCTGGATAATTATGTTATTGTTTTTGAACCGAATATTGCAGTTCTTGAATTAGTGTAGGATTATCAATTTTGTATACATTGTATTATATATGTGGTAAAATTTTGTTATTACAAACGAAAGAAGGTATAGTTTATGGGATTATTAAATCTCTATAAATCAAAGTCCTGCAATAAGGCATTAAGTTAATAAGATTTGCTTTCAATAAAAAAAACGTCTTTCGTCGAACTGACGTTTGATTATTGGAGGTACATATGAATGGCATTACAAAAACAATAAAATTCTACAAATTTGAAGCACTGCCGTCTCTTTCTAATAATGGCATAACCCCTATGACCACTATTGAAGTATTAAATGCTGTTTTCGCTATTGGTGAAAGTTATAATGTAAATTATGACAAAGAAATGTATACCATTGACATTCTTGAACTGACACCAAATTACGTCTTTGGGAAATGTGCAAAAGAAAATGAATTACCTATTACAACTTTCTATCAGACCAGAAATAAACATACCAATAAAACGAAACCTTATTCATCAATTTCCCCAGACACCCAGCTTGAAGTTTATACTTTTTTCTTCATTGACTGTTGCATGAATCGAATGTCTGCATTACAACATAAAAGCATAACCAAAATTCAAAACATATTAAGTGCAGCGATTTGGCAACTTTCTAAAGGCACTTTAGAAGTTTTTTGCGCTCCAGAGCGAATCAAAGACATTAAGCATACTGCAACAAAAATAAAACGCAACAGAAAACTAGCCGTGTCATTTGCTCCCAACGCTATATCAAAATATAATATCGATTCTTTATCTAAAGAACTTGGCGGAATTAAATATGATTCCTTTTCCATAGAACTCAAATTATCGCCAACTACTACCGATGCCCAAGTTAACCATATTTATGACAACTATCAGAACAATAAAGAATCTTTTAATGGTTTAAAATTGATAGGAAAAACAGATGCTGGAATTGAAGAAACAATTGATTTTATTGAAACTCTATTTACACATTCTACCAACTTTGAAATAACAGAAGACACAATAAAGAATTATGATATAATAAAGAAAAAGCTATCTGAAGCATTATCAATAGAACAATAAATACAAGGAGGTTAGAAATTGAAAAATATATTAGGTTTTATGAGGTATCATTCATGCATAATTTTTCCACTATTATCGGGAATATTAACTTATTTTTTTTACCAAAAATTCAATTTTCTCAACATAAACGATACTGACAAAATAACCTTCTTAGCTTCCCTTGATGCATCGCTAATAGGTGTATTGATCACAATCCTTACAATCTATTTAGCTGTTCCGAAAAGTGATTTTGTAAAAAAACGCTTAAAAGATTCAAAACATGAACGCATATATTTATGCAATATATTGATTGGTATTATTGTATTGTTTGTTTCCATTTTATCATGGATTTTTTTTGATAATGTAAAACTTTTAGTAATTTTATTCATTGCTGGCATATCCAACATTGCAATATCAATATATTATACATTTTCACTGATCAATCTAATATAATAAAAAACCGCCCCACTCCAAAGCGGGACGGTCGCGCTCTCGAATGATACGAAAGCCCTAGACAAGCATATTGTATCATTCGGAGCAGCCAAGTGCAAGCGGAACACGCGTTCCATGCTGGCTGTTATTTTTATACCCATTTTTACATACACTGTACAAGAACAAAGGAGTGATACTATGCTTAGAATCGGAATCTATCCGCGAAAATCCGTCTACCGGGACAACAGCGATTCGGTGCAGGTGCAGATCGCGGCGTGCAAGGACTACGCCCGGCTGATGTTCAAGGATCAGGAACTGGATTTCAGAATCTACGACAAAGACGAGGGATTCTCCGGGAAGAACACCAACCGCCCTTCCTTTACGGAGCTGATGGCAGATGTCACGGCCGGAGAACTGGATATTGTCATCGTCTACAAGCTGGATCGTATCAGCCGAAGCGTCAAGGACTTCTCGGAAATCTACGAGACACTGCAACAGCACAACGTCTCTTTCCTGTCGGTGAAGGAATCCTTTGACACCTCTACCCCAATGGGACGGACCGTTATGTACATTCTCTCGGCATTTGCGCAGTTAGAGCGCGAGAACACCGCAGAGCGTGTTGCGGACAATATGGCAA
>OGXW01001103.1_pt1 | contig 20502 bp, 17 predicted proteins | sample 1576341 | NCBI WGS metagenome assembly OGXW01 (sample SAMEA3541592, study PRJEB24748) | human gut metagenome | biome: human gut; feature: human-associated habitat; material: faeces | place: China | collected 2012
GGGTGTTTACGGATATGGAGCAGAAAGATATGGTGCTCCGAATGGCATCTGTGTGCCAGATTTTATATGATAAAGAACCGGATAAAATGTCCGGAGAGTATTTTGAAGACATTTCGCTGCGGCTTTTGGAGATCAAAGATTACGAGCGGTGCCGGGTGTGGTGTGAACGTGCCGTGAAATATTTTCCAAAGCGGCTGTCCACGTACACCTGTCAATTGAAACTGTATTTTTCGTGTGGAGACAGAGAAGCCTTTTTTCGGGTGCTTGAGCAATTAAAGCAGTCCGATGTGGTGATCGATAATGAAACATTGGAACTGATCCGCGTATTTCAGTCATAAGGAAGTAATGATATGTCGATGAAAGTATTTATGATCATAAAATTCATAGAGATTTTTTGTGCGTATCTCGGAATGACAACCGTCCTTCCGTTTTTTGTGATGCGTACACGACTGAAAAAACAGCGTATGACGGAAAAATTGCTGATGAGTTTTCTTGTCGGAAATTTTTATTTGATGAATCTTGTTTTTCTGCTCCAGCTTCTGCATATTTCAAACCGATGGACACTTTTACTTGGGACCATAATTCCGGCATTTGCTGTCTGGATCCGCCTGAATCACATACAGGTATTGGGAAGGATAGGAAATATATGGGAAACCCTTCGGAAACTTGCCACCGGTCATGTCAGCGGAAAACGGGTCGTGTACCAGCTGGGAAAACGGATCTTTAAACGGATTCAATGGATGGTGGCATATCTCGGAAAAGCCTTTTTGAAACATCCGCTGGAGTGGCTGCTCGTGTTAGCGGTTATGTGTGTGGCGGCGTGGTTTTACGGCGTGGGAAAACTGGAAGTATATGGATATACTGCCTCCGATACGCCGGTCCATCTATACTGGATCAATGGAATGGAAGAAAACAATATTTTTATCGATGGTGTGTATCCGTTTGGTTACCATTGTATTATTTATTATCTGCATGCAGTGTTTCAAATCGACAGTTATGTGTTGATGTGCCTTTTTTCGCTGGTACAGACAATCGCAATCCATCTTGTGCTGCTCGCTTTTTTACGGCTTTGCTGCAAAAGCCGCTATGTTTCTTATGCAGTAGTGTTGGTATATATACTGGGAAACTTTTTGCAGCCATCGACGTATCTACGGTTTTTTGCCGTTCTTCCACAGGAATACGGGATGCTTTTTATCCTGCCGTCAGCATATTTTGCCTTTCGCTTTTTTGCGGCAAGAAAACGGGAAATACAGGGAAAAAAGACAAGATTATCGTCGGCATGGTGTCTGACATTTTTTGCCATGAGTTTTGGCATGACACTTGCTGTCCATTTTTATGATACGATGATCGCCGGATTGTTCTGCGTGGGAATCGCGCTGGGGTATATTGGCTGGTTTGTGCGTGGAAAATATTTCTGGCGCGTCGTGCTTGCCTGTTTTCTTGGTGTGTTTTCGGCGGTTCTTCCGATGGCAGCAGCCTTTATTTCGGGAACCCCTCTTCAGGGAAGTCTTGGCTGGGGAATGAGTGTCATTCAGGGAGACAGTGCGCAAAATGCTGAGAATACCGATGGCGGAGCCGTACAGCAAATTTCCGGCAATGCGACAGTGTACTATTATGACAGTGATGGAAATCTTTTGCAGGAAAATACAGTGGATACGGAAGAAGCATTGGAAAAGACCAGACATCTGGATGTACCGTTGACACAGAAACTTCTTCGTGTATGGAATAAACTGACAATGACAATAAAGGATGCGGTCTTAAATGAGGCACAAGCATGGTATGTGATGGTGGTGGTCGGCGCATTTGCGCTGCTTTTTGTGTTTGGCTTCTTATTTTTCCTGCTGAAAAAACGCCAATATGGCGCGATGCTTATGTCCATGGGATGGTTTATGGTGCTTTTGTGGATCTTACAGACGGCGAAAGAATTAGGAATACCGGAATTGATGGATGGAAGCCGTTGCCGAATCTATTTTGCTTATATGCTGCCGGTCGTTTTTGGTTTTGCATTGGATGCAGTTATCCGACTTATCGTATTTCCGAGATCCTGTCGGGTGGTAAGAGATCTGATTTCGTTTGCATGCATCGGAGCGATTGTTCTCCTTTTGTGGGACGGAAATCACCGCAAACCGCTTGTGGAAAATACAGCACTTGTCACGAATGAAGCCCTTGCCTGCCTGACCAGCATTATCAAGGAAGAGGAAGACAATACGTGGACCATTGTCTCTGCGAATGACGAGACACAGATGGGGCTGTATCATGGATATCATTATGAATTGATCTCCTTTTTGCGGGAGATGGAATATAAAAATGCTAAACCTGGAGAAGAGTTAAATATTAAAATCCCGACGGATAGTGTTTATGTTTTTGTAGAAAAGGTGCCGCTTGATTATACCGAACATTATGAAAAAAGCGGTCAGTCTGTCTCAGTGGAAGGGGCAGAAAAGGAACTGCCAAATGTCGGCGGAATCGCGATGTATAAAGGAGAATACCGCTGGATTTTAATGTCGCGTTTGTATTATTGGGCGAAAGAATTTGAACGACTGTATCCGACAAATGTAAGTGTATATTGCGAAACCGAGGATTTTGTATGCTATAAGATCAAGCAGAATCCGTATCGTTTGTTTAATTTTGCTATTGATTATCGCTACAATTTAGAGGAGACAGGGGGTGAATGATATGATTTCCAAACGTAGATTTTTTATATTGATCATGATGATGTTTGTTCTGCTGTTTATGTTTCAGTTTACGCAGGTGGTGAAAGAAAATGGTAATACGTATGATACCAATTTGTATTTGCAAAAAAAAGAAAATATTAAGACGAGTGAATGTCAGAAGCGCCAAAAAACGGTTTTGTTTATCGGAAAAAAAGAGGGAAAATATGGAAAAGTTGCGGCGCAGTGGTGTGAGTATACCAAGCGCCGGCTGGTAACGTTTGACTCTCTTGGTGAGTGTCCGGAAGAGACGGCAAAGCAGAGTGAGATCATTCTGATTCAAAAAGAGGCCGTGATTTCGGAAGCAGATCTCGATCAGGTACTTTCGTATGCCAATCAGGGAATCTCTTTTGTATTCTGCAATCTGCCTGATGTACACACGATCGCGATGAGCAGTCGCTGGCGGAAAGTGCTCGGCTATTTTTGACTTTATTACTCTTCCCAGTTGTGCCACACGTTCTGCACGTCGTCGTTATCCTCGAACATGTCGAGCATTTTCTGCATGTTCTTGATATCGTCCTCGTTGGTGAGCTTTATGTAGCCGTTCTGGGGCAGCATTTCGACCTGGGCAGACAGAAGCTTGTAGCCTGCTGCGCTGATCTTCTCGGCAACGGGGGAAACATCGTCGGGAGCGGTGTAGACAACGAAGGTCTCGCCGTCGGGCTCAAAATCGTCAGCGCCCGCATCGAGAACTTCCATCATCACTTCGTCCTCGTCAAGCTCTTCATCCTCGTTGTCGATGACGATGACGCCCTTCTTATCGAACGACCAGGAAACGCAGTTTGCAGCGCCCATGTTTCCGCCGTACTTATCGAAGTAGTGGCGGATCTCGCCCGCCGTGCGGTTGCGGTTATCGGTCATGGTCTCGACAATGACTGCAACGCCGGAGGGACCGTAGCCTTCATAGACGATCTTTTCGTAGTTATCGGTGTTGCCGGCGCCCAGCGCCTTGTCGATCGTGCGCTTTATGTTATCGTTGGGCATGTTCGCGGCCTTCGCCTTGGTTATTACCGCGGCCAGACGCGAGTTGTTGTTGGGATCGCCGCTGCCGCCCTCTTTAACGGCAACGATCATTTCACGGGCGATCTTGGTGAATGCCTGCGCACGCTTTGCGTCGGCTGCGCCCTTAGTTTTCTGTATATTATGCCATTTGGAATGTCCGGACATATAAAAACAGCTCCTCTAATAGTATTATTGCGAATTAACGGCAATTATTTTACCACAATTCCTTGCCCATTACAAGGGCAAATTACCTGATTTCGCGGCACTCAAGGTAGTAGCGCTTATCGTTGCCGTGGCCGATGGAAAAGCTTTTCTTCGGGAACGGACCGCTTTTCATGACGGATGAAAACAGCTCCGATTTTTCCATGCGCGGCAGGAGAATGCCGGCGCAGCCGAAGCGCTGCGACATTTCGACGCACTCGCAGTCGCCGTGGATATAGTCGATATATCCGCCGTGGCGCTCGGTGAATGCCCTGCAGAAGTCCTCGCATTTTCCGATAAGCTCGCCGATCGTAAGCCCCGATATATTAAGCCGCTCGATGCCCTCGCCGGTGACAAGATCAATGCTCCGGCCTTCGCCGATATTATCGGCGAAAAAGGCCTTGGCCTCGGCAAAAAAGGTCTCCGGCTCCGTGTCGAACACGACCTTGTGTATAGGCTCAAAGGTAATTGCCGCATCGTGGATGTTAACAAGCTCGGCAAGCGCATAGCGCGCAGGTGCGGTTTCGTATTCCGACTCCGGCAGAGCTTTTTTGACCTCTTCCCAGTGCCGCTTTGCAGCGGCAAGACTGTGATTTCCGTCGCCCATGGCAAAGATTATCGCGTTATCCGCCGAGCCGTACTTGCGCTGTAAAACGGCTTCGTCGCCGAGCTTTTCGGCAGCCTTTGCAAGCTTTTCGGTGTCGGCTACGAGCCAGCCGGTGATGCTGCCGCCGTCCTGCATCAGCTCAAAGTCATAGACCTTTTCGCCTTTCGTGACGGAGGAGAAAACGATGTTATCCGCATCATCCATGAATATCATGATGTGCGGCATCTCAAGCGGCGCGTTCCGGCGGATGCGGATGCGCGGCGGCAGCCTGTCCTCAACGGTGTGCTCGGTAGCGCGTATCGGGCTGTGCGTACCCTCGACCCAGTCATAGGCCTCAAGATCGAACATGCCCATTATACCGCGGCGCACCGCACCGTTTTTGAGCGTGCGCTCAAGGTAAATATAGCTGTTGCGGTATGTTTTGAAAACGCCCTCGTCTATATAGCGCTGCATCGCTGCGTTTATCTTAACGCTTTCGGCTTCGGGGTCCTTTAAGCCAAGCTCGGCCTCGGGCAGCATCATATGAAGCGTTGACGGAGCATCGCCGACTATGCTGCGCACCTGCTGCCAGTATTCCGGCTCGGAGGTGAACTGATCGCAGGCGACGACGCTCCAGCGATGCATGTCACAGCTCGGCAGCATTATATCCGCCGGTTTGAATATCTTCATATCACAGCACCTCCAGTGCGATCTGCGTCCATGTTTCCATACTGTCGTAATTATCTTTCAGCTCGGCCTTGGTCATCCACAGACCCTCGAGCTTTTCGGTCTCCTTGACGGAGACCTCGCCCTCGACGGGGAGGGTAAAGCATGCGCCGAGGTGAACGCTGCCGACGGCGTTCGAGTCATCGTTTATAAATCCGCAGGGGCTAAGCTCGCCGTGCTTGTCAAGCTCGACCTCCTCGTGGATCTCGCGCCAAAGGCCGCGCATGAGAAGCTCGCCCTGCTCGTCAACGGGGTTTATATGTCCGCCGATGCCGATAGAAATTTTGCCGTGCAGGCGCGCCTCTCCGCCCTTGTTGAGCCTGCGCGTGACGAAAACTTCATCGCCGCGGCGCAGGATGACGTAGGGGATTATCTGCTTATAGTCCGGGCGCTGCTCGGCCTCGGGACGCGGCATGAACTCATGCTCGGCTTTTATGATCTCAAAGAGCTCATTGGGGTGATCGGTTATAAGGCCGTTTCTGCCGGATATGTATTGTTCGATTTTTTTGCGCTCTACAACTAATACCTGTTCCATTATTCTTCCCACTTTGCAGCTCTTTCGACTGCGCACAGCCACTTTTTGTGCAGCGCGGTCGCTTCCTCGGCCTCCATCTGGGGCGTAAACACACGGTCAGATTCGCGGATATCGGCAATGTCGCCGATATCTTTCCACACTCCTACTGCGAGTCCGGCGAGGAACGCCGCGCCGAAGGCCGTGGTCTCGACCATCTTGGGACGGTCGATGGGCTTGCGGAGAATATCCGACTGGAACTGCATCATAAAATTGTTTACAGATGCGCCGCCGTCAACGCGCAGAACACTCAGCGGTTCGCCGGCGTCTTTCTCCATTGCGTCTAGCAGATCCTTGACCTGATAGGCGATCCCCTCGAGTGCCGCGCGGACGATATGCGCCTTAGTTGAGCCTCGAGTCAGGCCGACTATCGCACCGCGCGCGTACATATCCCAGCGCGGTGCGCCGAGACCGGTGAACGCCGAAACGAGATATACGCCGCCGTTATCGGGAACGGAGGTGGCAAGCGTTTCGCACTCGGAGCTTGTGCTCAGAAGTCCAACCTCGTCGCGCAGCCACTGAATGGAGCTGCCGGCGTTGAATACGCTGCCCTCAAGTGCATAGGTCGTTTTGCCGTTAATGGACCACGCAACGCTCGTAACAAGGCCGCTTGCGCTGCGAACGGACTGGCTTCCGGTGTTAAGGAGAGTAAAGCAGCCTGTTCCGTAGGTGTTCTTGGCCTGACCCTTTTCGATGCAGCCCTGGCCGATGAGCGCTGCCGCCTGATCGCCTGCGCTGCCGCAAACGGGAACGCCTGCAAGCATCTCAAGCCCGGTTATTCCGGGTGCGACCTTGCCGTAGATCATCGAGGACGGTACGGGCGTCGGGAGCATCGACATGGGGATGCCGAGCTTTTCGCAAAGTATCTCGTCCCACTGGAGCTCGTTTATGTCAAACAGCATCGTGCGCGAGCAGTTGGAATAATCCGATACATGCGCCTTGCCGCCTGTGAGGTTCCAGATAAGCCACGAATCAACGTTGCCGAACAGCAGCTCGCCGCGCTCGGCGCGCTCGCGCGCACCCTCGACGTTGTCGAGTATCCACTTTATTTTCGTGCCTGAAAAATATGCGTCTATGAGAAGGCCGGTTTTATCGCGGACATAGTCGCCTATGCCGTCGGCCGCGAGCTTATCGCAGATAGGAGCCGTGCGTCTGCACTGCCAGACGATGGCGTTATACACGGGCTTGCCTGTGTTTTTATCCCAGACTATCGTAGTCTCACGCTGGTTTGTTATGCCTATGCCGGCTATGTCCGTAGGGGAAAGCTCGCTTTTTTCAAATGCCTCGGCAAGGGCGCGAAACTGCGTTTCCAATATGACCACCGGGTCGTGTTCGACCCAGCCGGGCTTGGGATATATCTGTGGAAAAGGATACTGCGCTATAGTTACAGGCTTACCCTTTGCATCAAAAATTATCGCTCTTGAGCTGGTCGTTCCCTGATCGAGTGCGACAACATAACCGTTCATATGATTACCTCCATACTGATTTTGCTAATTCCGTTGCATTTTGCTGCAAGTATGCTATAATTCATATAATAACATATACGGAGGTCGTTTTCCATGCCTAGTTTCAATGATTTTTATTTTAATTCAAGCACGGGCAAAAACCGCATCCATGTTCGCAGATGTGTTCCCGACGGGCAGGTGCGAGCGGTCGTGCAGATAATGCACGGTATTGCCGAGCACATAAGCCGCTATGATGATTTTATGGCGTTTCTTGCGTCTAACGGTTTCGTTGCCGTCGGCACAGACCATCTCGGCCACGGTCAGAGCATTGAAAAGCCCGAGCAGATGGGCTTTTTCGCCGAGAAAAACGGTTGGGATTATATCATGAAGGACGAGGAGATACTTCGTCTTGCAATGAAGCAGACCTATCCGAACGTTCCGTTTGTCCTGTTCGGACACAGCATGGGCAGCTTCATGGCGCGCACGCATCTTATCCGCTATCCCGGCGGCTTTGACGCTGCGATAATAAGCGGCACCGGCAATCAGGGCGCAGCACTCGTAAACGGCGGCCTTTTCATGGGAAATCTCGTCACGGCTCTCAAGGGCGCGCATCATTACAGCAAGTTCCTCAATAACCTCGCCTTCGGAAGCTATAATAAGATATATGAAAATCCGCGCACCGAGTATGATTGGCTCACGCGCGACACTGACGTTGTTGATAAATACATTGCCGATCCGCTTTGCGGCTTTATACCGACATGCAGCCTGTTCAGGGATATGATGACCGGAGTTAAGTTCATTACAAACGTCAACAATCTCAAGTCGATGAAGAAGGATATGCCGGTTTACTTTATGTCCGGCGATAAGGACCCCGTCGGCGAATGCGGCAAGGGCGTAAAGCTTGCGTATGAAAACTTTAAAAAGGCCGGCATGAAGGACGTTTCCATAAAGCTGTATAAGGACGGCCACCACGAAATGCTCAACGAGATAAACAAAGCTGAAGTCTATGCCGATATCCTCGCTTGGATAAACAGCAGGATCTGATATATTATTATAAATTAATATGCAAACACCGCACGGTTCATTAGACGGGTGTTCGTAAAACAGGTTTAGACCGAAATTACGAAATGAGCATCTGTCAGGCAGGATCGGAAAGAAAAAAGTGCCATGTTTAGCTTAGCGGCTGAGCATGGCACTTTTATTAAAATTAAGTCTGAAAATTATGATAGTCTATAATTCAGTTATATTCCAGCCCGCCTTGATCAAATTCGTTTTATCCTTGGCGGATATGGAGCTTTTTGGTGCCGCAAGACAGATCAGCCCCTTTGCTCTCGTTATTGCTACATAATGACATTTCAGCCGTTTGGCATCTCGTTCGCTAGGCGATTTACTTGCTATATTGCATAGCCACGGCATGATAGATTTAAGGTTTCTTTTATACCAATATGTATCCAATACGAGTGTCGCCAAGTGTGTTCGACCTTTAACTGCATGAATGCTTGACAGTTTAATTTGAACTTTACGCGAACCCTCATGATATGAGAAAGTATTTATATTGCTATTAGCTTTGACGGTTAGTTCCTCTGACACGCCAATATTGTTTGTCGGTTGAAAAAACTCCGAAGCATATTTTGTGATGCCAAAAAATCTTACCAGCAACGAGCGAACTAACTCTATGATGCTACTCCATGTATCAGCATAGGATGTTGATAGCTCAGTTATGGCAAGCAACTGCTCTCTAAACGCCTTTTGGTTGTCTGCTGGGATAGCTCCTAAGAGTGAATTAAATGCATTATGTGCATTTGGCAATTCAATTTTAGAGTTCATCCTGATATATGTTCTTAGACCATCGGCAATACTTTCAACCATAGAAAAATAGTTGTTTGTCTTATTGAACTTGTCCACGCCGGCACTGAGAAAATCGCTCCACTGCTTGGGTTTAGAAGATATTCTGGTTGTATCTGCATCATAGGCTGGAAAATAATCTTTGACTCCTATCGGATAGTTTTTGTCACTTGCGTTAGGAGAGTTTTTGGTATGTACCATTCCGACGGCAAAACAGTTTTCACCAGCGTTCAATTCTTCATCTGTAAAGCATGACAATAAGTACTTTGCATATGCGGGTAAAACATCTGTTGCCTGCTCAAATAAGAAAATAGTGTGTTTCCCGTTCAACTTCTCATATTTTGAAAGTGTTCCAGTGAGACCTTTCGCTGCAACACCAAGAGGATCAGCTAATTGCGCTATCGCTTCTCCAAATCGATGGCTATTTGAAATTGATAAGTACGCACCGTGCGGGAATCCAGCACCAGTTTCCTCGTTGTTATAGGACTGAAAGATTGCTTGATTAGCATCACCAAAGGATTGCCGAATCGAAGATCCGGAGACGGGAAAGCTCTCATCTATCAAAGACCATTGCAGTGTGTTCGTATCTTGCGCTTCATCAATAAATAGTAGTGGAAATCTTTCTTGTATTGCGGAAGAAAGATATGCACACTGCTCAAACGCATATTTTGAAATATGCAGCATTTCATCAAAAGTAAAATACCCTTCTTGAAACGATTGATCAATAACAGCGTAGATGTTTTTATAAGATGGAGTCTGGTCACTACATGTCAGGTTCAAAGCAATTGGAAATGATGTCGATTCACATGCATACTCGGATTTGTTGATTTTTGACAAATACTGCTGCGTCCCATAAGTAAGTTTGCGATATCTTCTCGTTAGAACGCTTTCTGTATCAATCATAGTTACTGGGTAATTATTTGATCTGAGCCACGGAAGACCGACAAAGGTATCAAAAAAGGAATGGACAGTTCCAATAAAATGAGGGTATGAGAGCAACAATCTTCCAATGTCGGTATTACCGATGCGACCTTCTATCTCGTCTCGGGCAACATTAGTGTGCGACAACACGCAAATACCCTTGTCTGTGTAGGGCCACTTTTTTGCAAGGATAGCAAGTTTAGCAACTAATACAGTTGTTTTCCCACTTCCGGGAAAAGCCTGTATATCAGTGCTTTCCATGTGTTTTAGTATTTGCCGCCGCTCGTCATCAAATTTTACATCACCAAATAGTCGCTCTATTTCTTCAATATCAGCATCCGTTATCTCAATACTCGACAAGGCATCAATCACTACGCATCCTCCTGTTCGGTGACATAGTTAATTGCATCTCTGATGTAGGGTGGTAACCTCTCACATAACGCTTTTGGATCAGATGCATATTTGGTTTCAAGGATAAACGAGAGATGTTGGGCAACCTCAGCCTTTGAGGTTCCCTTTAACGAGAAAAAGCTGTATAGATATGCCGATTTGCTTTCGTTATCTGGAAACTCTTCACACTTCTTTTGTATATCCTTTATCCTTTGCTCGCGATTTTTGGATTCATAGCGAACAGCAACAATCGCTTCGATCAACTCATCAGCAAGCCCAGCGTATGCAAGATCGTACTCAAAGGTCCAGTGATTGGCAACAAATGTTTTTACCCGCTGCCCATTAGCACGCTCAAGTATCCTTTCCAAATATAAATCTCGTTCATTTTGCGAAATAAAATCACATTCTGCCTTCCAATTTCGTTTTTCCTTTTCTGGCCAAAGTGCAATGTCAGAATATCGCTGGTCAATACAAATTGCAGGTGCGCAGTTCGGCATAACGTCTCGATCTGTCATACAGGAAACCCGTATATCCAGAGTCTCGCCAGCATCAGCTCTTTGAAGAATTTTTGCAAATCTTCGCAATCCAGTTCCACGTACATTTACTACCGAAACGCCATATTCGGTAAAATCCTTCCCGATTATTTTGGAAATTGTAGGAATCAAAAATTCTTCGGATGGCCCTTCTACCATCATAATCGCTTTAGCGAAGAATAAATTGGCTTTTGTAGCATCAAGATAGCGTTCCAAAAAAACGTAATCATCTTTGGAAAGCCTTGTCTTCCCGTACCTTAAAGAGAAGACTTTTGCTGATTTGACTATAGAAATATGTTCCAAACTAATTACAGATGCCATCAGTGGGGAATGTGTAGTAATGATAATTTGCTGATTGACACCACTGGTAGCTGCCTCGGTTTGGAGGGATTGTATCAAGCGCAATTGGCGTTGCGCATGTACATGAGCCTCCGGTTCCTCAATCAGGAGGAATGTACTTTCCATACTCCGATTCAGCAGTAATTCACATGCCATACTTAAAATATTGCTTGTACCAAGTCCGATTTTTCCACATTGCCCATTGCTATGAGCTGATAAATCGAGCTTTTCAAGTAGCGATATGAGTCGTTTGCTATCTGATGCCTCTGTTCCAGCTACACCAAATGCGGTAACAATGGCGTCACCTTTTAGCAACATTTTGGAACTCATAATTGTTCCGATATCTTCATTTGCCTTTTTTAGTTTTGGATGGTTTTCAAGGAGAAAGTTTGATAAACTCGCAATGCCAGAAATTGATAGTTGATCCGTTTCTACCCCCGCTGCATATTCGGAAATTCCGTCATCTATATTTGGAATGCCCTGTATAATTTGCGAAAGGCGTGAGTTTCGACCAGCCTGCATGTTAGAATATGAGTCTCTCAAAGGACGTAGGTATGTTACCCGCAGGAGTTCCCGAGCCTCAGCAGACAGCGACGGGCCGTCTCCATTTATACCGGTTGTAACCCTGATAGAGGTTCGCGGTGGCGTAAAACTCAGCAAATACTTACATTTCCAATTTATGTAGAGACATGGCATATCTTTGCCACCTACAGTCTCGCAAGTTAGGCATTCCAAGAAAGAAGCTTGCTCGGCCTTAGATAAGTCAGAAAATTTTAATGTGATAGCTATCTCAACATCTTTTCTTTCTGCATTGAAATCCGTTGGTTCGATACGATACCATCCTTGGTCAGTTGTTCCCATGACAATACGAATAGCATCTATGATTGCCGATTTACCCGAATCATTTTCTCCGACCAATACATTAATTCCTTTGGAAAATTCAATAGTCTGCGGCTCACTAAAACAACGGAAGTTGGAAATTCTTAGCTCCTGTAGATACATATAGATTGCCTCCCGTATATATTATCTCTTCTTTTTCCGTTTTTGACAGTATGCTCCTTTTCCACGCTGACTGATAGGATTTTTCATATACTTGGACTTTTTTAGAATCCCAATCAGTGAAACAAATTCTTCCTTTGTGAGCGCATCGTAGTCGAGCCCGATGGTTGCAAGGTATGCGCGGATTTTCTTTTCCTCAGAGCTGCCCTCAAAGTTCATCGCTTCTTGTAGCTGTTCCTGCACGGTTGCTGCAAGGGATGTTTCGTCCGCAGTCATAGTGTCGAGACGATGTTCATTCCGAATGTCACGGAGGATACCTTTCAGATCATCTGCAATCAAGCTTCCGAAATACTCATCCTCTCTGATCTGCGCGACTTCCAGCGTCCGCAGGTGCAGATCATTTTCGTTGCCGCCGTTTTTCATCAACGCCATTTGTCGGACGGCTTCCAGAACGGCGTTCATGTCGTTGACCCGCATATCTGCGATCCGGTCAACGTAAATTTCGGCGTCCAGCATAAACCGCTGGAAATCCTTGTGGCAGATCAGCTCCGACAGCAGTCGGTGATTGAACTTGCCCGTTCTCAATACTTCGATTGCATCATCACCCAAATGCAGAGCGTCCAGCTCTGTGTTTGGGTGATTTTTTTGTTCTGTCAGCCCCAGCAAGTAATCGGTGGACACCCCGTAGAACTTCGCCAGCTCCACCATGCTGAACGGGCTGATGTCCTTGAAATCGTCGGCTTCGTATTTTCCCAGCGCGGACTTTGAAATGCCTGTTTCCGCAGAAAGCTGTTCCAGCGTCAAGCTGCGCTCTACGCGCAGGTCTTTGAGCCGTTCCTGAATGGTGAGTTTTGGCTGCATAGCGACGTCCTCCCTTCAAATTTCTGCCCTTTTCCGGTCTTGTCCATAAGCGTGGAAATCTGCGATTTTCGGCGCGTTTTCCGACCTCTTGGATATACGGGAGAGGGCTATATTTTTCGCTAAAATGGTCTTGCAATCGCACCTGAACCTTGAAAATTGCATGACCGTCCGAACGGGATATGTCCCCCGGCGAAGTAACCGCCATGACCGCGAAAGCGTGAGCGTACCAACGGGGACGAAACGCCGGGAGCGATCCTCCGGGCAGGAACGACGTTCGGAAAGAGCGGCAAAATCGAATGTAAAAATCAAAGCAAGTGAAAACGGCGAAATAGTTTTCTGCTCTGTGCGGTTATCTGCACGGAACAGAGTGCTATTCAGCAGCGAACGGCGTTTGCCATTCAGAATGATGTTTCGCCGTTTCACGCAAAGACACACCAAACGGCAAAAGTGGAAGGTGTCGCCTGTGACCAACGTATCATCGGCGGCATTTCCAGCGAAAAGCCGTGTATTAAAAACCAGCGCCCTATGGCGAACGGGTGTCACGATTTGACAAATCCATTTTACCATAGAACGCGCCAAAAAAACAGGAGGAAAGTTTGAATATGAGAAAATCTGAAACCTATCGCAACGAGATCAAGTCCTACATCGTCCGCACCGGCATGACCATGACCGAGGTGGTGGACTACCTCTCCGACGAGTACGGCTGGAGCCGCAGCGTCCCAAACCTCTCCGGCAAGCTTAAACGTGGCTCGCTTCGCTACGGCGAGGCGGTAGAGCTGGCAGACGCGCTGGGGTACGACATTGTATGGCAGAAAAGACGAAAATACGACCAGCAATAATTGCAAATTAGGCGAATTTGCGATATAATTAAAGCATTAAATTGCCCCATGCTAAGTCTGAAATTTAGCATGGATAGAAAGAGAGGGCATCACAATGTCTACTTCAACCATCGGACAGTATTTTTCTAATCGCGTTGAAGAACTGATTTCCGAGTTCACGGGGCATACTTTGATATTCTTCAAAGGATTTGGATTGGAACAGATTCGGTTTTTGATTACACATCCCAATTCATTGTTAGATGATGCCTCTCTGTTGCACGATGGGTTCCTTGATTTGGAAGCAATAGATGATAGATGGCTCGATCATGCAGCATCTATCAAAAGCGCAACAAAACCGCTGGTGGGTTTTTATGAGGAGCTTTTGGCGATTAGACAACTCCTTCCCCGTATGAAGATCGATAATATTGTAGTCATAGAAAATAATATCCTTTCACCGTGGGTTCCCTGCTATTTCCCATACAGTTATGCTGAAAAGCTTTTTGATTATTGGCAGACCGAGCATGAACCTCCTGCTGGGAGTCCCTTGGTCCAACTCGTCCAAACGTACGGAGATGTCAAGCTGCTGAAGGAGGGAAAAGCGTTACTCTTACCTGCTACTCTCGATGACGAGCGCATTGAAATCATTCCATTTTGGCAAGGCTGTGTGGTAGAGAAAGAACCGCTTACAGATGACATCAAGCATATTGAAGTTGGTAGCATAGAAGATTGGGAGTACTGTCTTAATATGACAAATGGTGTACTTTCATCTGCGCTTTTCTTACAAAGTGGAGATAGCCTTTCTGCTCGAACCAGCGCAATTTTTAGTGCGGCAAATCTGCTTAATCTGGAAGTATTTCTCGATGAGCTTGAGTTGTATCAAGAAAAAATAGAGTATAATGATAGCCAATTTGTTCATGTGCTTCAAAAGTACTGGGGCAATGCGGCTCAATTTCGACCATTACTCTTTTACAAAGATCCTGACCGATCACAGGAAACAGAAATAATAACCCAGGGGCAAATTATCGCTGAAATCGTAGATCAGTGTGAAGCTGCCCAAGATGGAGATATATTCAGCAATATATTTATAACTGCACCGACTGGTTCTGGAAAGTCGATTCTTTTCCAGATTCCTGCGATCTATCTTGCCGAAAAGTACAATCTTGTTACGATTGTCGTATCCCCGCTGATAGCTCTTATGAACGATCAGGTTGACCAACTGCAACGTGAACGAGGAATTTCTATTGCTGCCTGCATCAACTCAAGCATGAGCATAGAGGAACGTAGTGATGTTATTGACCAGATACATGCAGGAAAAAAGTCCTTGCTATACCTTGCTCCTGAGCTGTTATTGACAACTCATTTGCAATCGTTTTTGGGCGGTCGGCAAGTAGGTATGGTTGTCATTGACGAAGCCCATACTGTCACAAGTTGGGGACGCGATTTTCGCTCAGATTATTGGTTCCTTGGCGATTTCTTGAAACAAACGGCTCGTGATGGCTTATCGTTCCCTGTACTGTGTCTGACAGCCACGGCTGTATATTCTGGTGATGACGATGTTGTAAATGATACAATTCACGAACTCGGTTTGGGAAAGACTATTATCCATCTCGGGAATGTAAAGCGAAGCAATATTTCTTTCGATATTCAACGCCATAACCCCGCTGAAGTTGAGGGACGAATCGAAAATGCCAAACTGGATTTGACGTTGAAGAGAATGCGTGAATATATTGCCAGAGGCGAGAAGGTACTTACTTATTTTCCCTACCGGAGTCAAGTCGATCAGATTTATAATCTGGTTAATGCCACAGACCATGTGAAGATTCGGAGATACCACGGGCAAATACCTTCGGCGGAACGCAAGATGGTGGAGCGAGACTATAAGGCGGGAACGGCTATGGGGCTGTTCTGCACCAAAGCCTTCGGCATGGGTATCGATGTTGGCGATATTAAACACGTTATTCACTTTGCCCCGACCGGCACACTATCTGATTATGTTCAGGAAATCGGAAGAGCCGCCCGCAATACCGAGATTCAAGGTGTAGCTCATATTGACTACTTTCCCAGTGATCTTCGATATGTTCGATCCTTAAATGGAATTTCTGAAATGCGGCAGTATCAGCTGCGCGAAATGCTGAAAAAGATATGTGCAATTCAACGAGCAAAGAAAAGGCGGAATCTGTTGATTTCGGCGGAAACGTTCGAGTACCTTTTTAAGGAAAAAGATGTCGAAAATCGGACAAAATCAGGCTTGTTGCTTCTTTCAAAAGACTTGAGCAACAAATACACATTCCCCGTTTTAATTGTACGTCCCAAAGCAATGCTTTCAAAAAACTATGTCAATGTTCCACTCGAGATAGAAAATGAGTTTTTGAAGTTATTTGGATCATACTGCACATTCCAGCAAGGCATTGCACCTCGCACTGTTCCTACAAAGAATCAGAGCCGTGCATCCGATATGACAGTATACAGTTCTGGAAAAACCTTTCTTGTAGATATGGCGGGGATTTGGGAAAATTGTTACCCAGACCGCTCATTCGGCATGTTCAAAAAGGAATTTTTTGAGCGGGGAATTTCCGTGAGTGGAAAAAACTATACTGTTGCACCGCGCGTCAGAGTAGAGATACGTTACTCTGATGACTATGTTGCCGTATCACAGCGCGTAGAGACTGTTATTACTGCAATTACGCAAATATTTGAGAAGTATAAAAACGGCGAGATAAAGCAGTTTTCTCAAAAGCAGTTTGAAGCAGAACTTGCTGAAATGCTTGGTGAAAAAGTGATTCCTCATGACAAAGTAGGCATGCTGCTTGACATATTCACCGAAAGCGTAAATGAGGATGCAGCATACAGCCAGAGTCGAAGCCGTGTCCGGGTTCTTCGTAGTAGGAAAATGCCCGGAGCGGACGAGACAGGATATTTTGTCAGCAGTGCCGCATACGCGCGACTTCCCAACTTCTTTATTCACCAAATTGGGCAGTGCGAGGTTAATACAGAAGATAATTCGTTCTTCCGATTTTACCCGTTGGTTCAAAATAAGCAAATTGAGATCATGCCATTGCTGCGTTTTATGGAATTGCTTGGGCTGGCAACCTATGAAATCCGAGGCGGAGAAAAAGCAGAAGTATTTATTCGTATTAACGATCCTGAAAAACTTGAGCGGCTGGCAACAAGCGGAAAATATACCAATGGTGTGCTGCAAAGCATTCAAGAACATCATCGTAATAACGAGCGACTTCTCACGGCATTCTTTTCTGCCGACATGAATGACGATGAGCGCTGGGAGTTAATCGAGCAATACTTTTTGGGCAATGAGGAATATGTGAGACGCATTTTGCACATTGCTGATTAAGTCAAAAATCCCTTTGGAACAAAGGGCGCACTTCTATACTCTCCTGACGGGAGTATGTGCGCTTTGCGAGGCAGACAGCCCGGACGTTTGAATGTCCGGGCTGTTTTGCGTCACTTCATTCCGAACAAGGGAGTGCCTCCCTTGCGCTGCCATAGCAGCTATCCCAGCGCACTTTGCAGCGGAAACAGTCTGCTGGCGCAGACCGTTCCCTCGCAAAGTCTGAAAATCCCATACCGTGAGTCAGACCGTCTACCGAAAACGTAGGCGGTCTTTTTGTATCTATCCATCCCATCATTTATCAGTCAGGAGGTTGAAATCATGCACGAAAAAGAAATTGAGAAACTGCAAGCCGAGAAAGAAAAGGTCGAGCGGCAGCTTGCGCAGGAACAGCACAAAATCCAGCGTCTTGAAAACCGCGCCGCCTACTATGAAAAGGGTGATCGCCGCAAGCGAGCGCACCGGCTTATCACTCGCGGCGCGGCGATTGAGAGCGTCGCACCGCAGACAAAGGATTTGAGCGAAACTGCGTTTTATGCTTTTGTGGAACAGGTCTTTGCTCTGCCAGACGCGCAAAGGCTTCTCATGGAAGCTGTCAGCCGCCATGCAGGGGGTGATTGAATATCGCACTCTTTCATTTTCATGTGACGCAGATCAAGCGCAGTGCGGGGCAGTCCGCCGTGGCTGCTGCCGCCTATCGTGCCGGAGAAAAGCTGCATAGCGAATATTACGGCGAGGACAGCGACTACACCCGCAAGAGCGGCGTGATCTGTTCTGAAATCCTACTCCCGTCACACGCGCCGCCAGAGTACGCAGACCGTGAAACGCTCTGGAACGCTGTGGAAAATGCTGAGCGTGGGAAGAAAGCCCAGCTTGCATACAGCTTTGACATTGCCTTGCAGAATGAGTTTTCCATGGATGAGAACATCGGCCTTGCAAGACAATTCTTATTGGATAATTTTGTAAGTCGGGGCATGGTGGTGGACTTCGCGGTTCACTCGCCCGATAAGGAGGACGGCGGCATTTCCAACCCGCACTTTCACGTCATGTGTCCCATCCGTCCCATTGAGCCGGACGGTAGGTGGGGCAATAAGCAGCGGCGGGAATATGTGCTGGACGAACACGGCGAGCGTGTTCTGGACGAGGCAGGCAATTATGTGTTCAACGCTGTTCCCACGACAGATTGGGGAAAGCCCGAAACGCTGGAAGCATGGCGGCAGGCATGGGCTGACCTGTGCAACGCCAAGTTTGCCGAAAAAGGCTTAGACTGCCACATCGACCACCGCAGCTTTGCCCGTCAGGGCGTGGAGCAGATCCCCACCCAGCACGAAGGTCCCACCGTCCGGGCAATGGAGGCAAAGGGTATCCGCACCGACAAGGGCAATCTCAACCGCTTTATTCGGAAAACCAACGCGCTGTTACGGGAAGCCAAAGAGAAAATCGCCACGCTGATTGGCTGGCTGAAGGACGTAAAAGCCGAGCTTGCCAAGCCCCAGCCGCCCATGCTGAATGATCTGCTGGCGCTGCATTGCAGCATCCGCAACAAGGGCGCGTACAGCAATAAGGCGAAGAACGCCAATTTGCAGCGTTACGCCGAGGCGTTCAGCTTTTTACAATCCAAAAACCTTTACACCGTGGACGATCTGGATAACGCACTTCACGCCATGCAGGATAAGATCGACGCGCTGAAAAAGTCGGCATCGGCAAAGCAATCCCGTATTAAGGAACTGGACGGGCTGCTGCGCATGGTGGACTACTACAAATCCGGCAAGCCCGCTGCGGACAAGCTGAAATCTATCCGGTTTGAGAAATCCCGACAGAAGTACAAAGACGAACACGATGACGAGCTGCGGACATTCTACATGGCAGAGCGCAAGCTCAAACCGTATTTCAAGGACGGCAAGCTGCCCATCACCGCATGGCGCAGAGAGCGCGAACAGTTGGAGCAGGAATACAAAGACATTCAGACGGAACTTTCGCCGCTCCATGCCGACGTGAAAAGGCTCTGGGCCATTCATTACAACATCTACGAAGTGCAGCATGAGCAGGAGCGCCAGAACGCCGCGACGCGACAGAAAAAGCAGGAAATTGAACACTAATTTGAATAGAAAATCAGGAGGTACTTATGAACGAGAACAAACCATTTGAACACGAGATCGACCCTGACCTGTTGGCAGAAATCGAGGAATGGGAAAAGGCAGATCACGACGAGCCAGCGGAATATTACTTCTCCAATCCAGACCCGTATCTCAAACCGCAGCCCTTACCGTCCGATCATCCCCGGCGCAACTGCTACTTTAACGAGGACGGGCATCTCTGCGCGAAAAACCTGTCCGCTTTCTGGGTTCCCGAATTGACCGTCACCGAGGTCATTCACGGCACGGTTTACACCGTCACGGGCAGCTATGAGGGAACAGAGAGCTTTGTCCGCAAGTTAGAGCGTATTACCAGCAAAAAGTTTGCAGAAAAGATGGAGGATTCCGAATGACAAATACAGAGTCTCTTGGTACAATAAAAGCAACCAATCCTGTACTGACAGTTGCTCCGCCAAAGGAGGATTCAGAAATGAACGGAGCAACAAACAAAATCACAGCACTCTACTGCCGTCTTTCGCAAGAGGATGAACGAGCCGGAGAGTCTTTGTCCATTGAAAATCAGAAGGATATGCTTTTGCGGTATGCACGGGAGCACCATTTCCCGAATCCCACATTTTTTGTGGATGATGGCGTGAGCGGTGTGACCTATGACCGCCCCGGTTTTCAAGCGATGCTTGCGGAAATTGAAGCGGAACGGGTGGCTGTCTGTATCACCAAAGATTATTGTGCGATAATAGGACTAAATCAGAAAGACCTTGAAAATCAAGGCATTCTGGCTTAGTCCCTTCTTTTTTTGACCGAAAACAAAGGACTTTCACAATAATCAAGCAAGCCGGAGTGTGCCGCTGCACACTTCCGGCAGAAGGAGGATATAGTGGGTGCTATCAAAGTCTTCTTGAAGGAGGTTGTGCTTCCGATCACGCTTGCGTTCTGCCTTGCGTCATTTCTCAAGCCGGTCTATATGCCTGACGGCGTATGCGACTACTTCCTTATGTGGATCTGCGTTGGATTACCGTTCGGCATCCGGAGGATGTGCCTCTGGCTCGTTCCCAGCAGTTACGGTATCTCCGGCTCAGTCGGCATCTTCGCATTGAACTTAATCATAGGCGGTC
>OGXW01001107.1_pt1 | contig 20487 bp, 13 predicted proteins | sample 1576341 | NCBI WGS metagenome assembly OGXW01 (sample SAMEA3541592, study PRJEB24748) | human gut metagenome | biome: human gut; feature: human-associated habitat; material: faeces | place: China | collected 2012
ACGGTCGCGCAAAAGTCGATTTTCAAGAATTCATATTTCAATCCACGCTCCCGCGAAGGGAGCGACCTTATGACCGAGTTAATTTGACCCTGCCGAAAGGCAAATTTCAATCCACGCTCCCGCGAAGGGAGCGACGACATCACCGGCCTTGACCGGGCTTGCGGTAGAATTTCAATCCACGCTCCCGTGAAGGGAGCGACGCGTGGTTGATGGTGTCAGACCTTAGCCGACGGCATTTCAATCCACGCTCCCGTGAAGGGAGCGACGTCGCTGCGCTCCATTTATGCCGCTGCGGCGGGGATTTCAATCCACGCTCCCGTGAAGGGAGCGACAGTTGCCCTTAGACTTGCCAAGGATCTGTTTGATATTTCAATCCACGCTCCCGTGAAGGGAGCGACGAGCAGCTTCATCACATTCCTTTGCTGTGGGCGGTATTTCAATCCACGCTCCCGTGAAGGGAGCGACAATCAGCTATACCACTCAATCCACCCGTAGAATTACATTTCAATCCACGCTCCCGTGAAGGGAGCGACCGTGACCGGCATCCAGCTGCAAACCTTGCAGCAAATCATTTCAATCCACGCTCCCGTGAAGGGAGCGACATCGGCACGGCCTTTTCCGGTGCGTTCAATAAGGTATTTCAATCCACGCTCCCGTGAAGGGAGCGACACGAGCTGTGGAAAGAAATCGCGGAGCTGGCAGAATTTCAATCCACGCTCCCGTGAAGGGAGCGACCAATACTGCTATATGCCCCTCAGCAGCACTCGGCATTTCAATCCACGCTCCCGTGAAGGGAGCGACCTTCACCAATCCACCAGTTTCCGTTGTCGCCGATATTTCAATCCACGCTCCCGTGAAGGGAGCGACGGCAGGAGCGGTCGTATCCAGCGTTAAATTAAAATTTCAATCCACGCTCCCGTGAAGGGAGCGACGTTGATCGTTACCTCGTTCAGTTCGCCGGTCAACTTATTTCAATCCACGCTCCCGTGAAGGGAGCGACCGATTTCGGGAGCATAGCCTTTCAGCCATAAAAATTTCAATCCACGCTCCCGTGAAGGGAGCGACGGCATTATCACCGAGTAAAGGAGGCAGCAAAATATTTCAATCCACGCTCCCGTGAAGGGAGCGACGGCCGACGGGCGGCGGCACGAGCTTTGAAAACGTATTTCAATCCACGCTCCCGTGAAGGGAGCGACCGCCTCAAAGATTTCACGGTTCGCTTCCACCGTATTTCAATCCACGCTCCCGTGAAGGGAGCGACGGCGCGGTATTTTATCGCGCGGGCGGCGTGGCAATTTCAATCCACGCTCCCGTGAAGGGAGCGACAAGGGTGCGCTGCGTGTTGGTAAGGATTTATACATTTCAATCCACGCTCCCGTGAAGGGAGCGACCGATTGAGGAGCAGCTCGCGGAGCTTCTGAACCATTTCAATCCACGCTCCCGTGAAGGGAGCGACCCGTGCCTCTGATTTGCAGGGCATGAGACATTGCCATTTCAATCCACGCTCCCGTGAAGGGAGCGACCTGCCGAACAGGGAATACCCGTTTGCGTGTTACCCATTTCAATCCACGCTCCCGTGAAGGGAGCGACACGGCGTACTCGTGGACGAGCTGGCCGCTATCAAATTTCAATCCACGCTCCCGTGAAGGGAGCGACCGCCGCGTCATCTGGCGGCACCCGAAGGGAATCTATATTTCAATCCACGCTCCCGTGAAGGGAGCGACCATCGAATCCTCTACGGTAGCTATTAAAGCCATATTTCAATCCACGCTCCCGTGAAGGGAGCGACCACGCTGCCGCCTCGTGATGCCCGAGCCGCCGAAGATTTCAATCCACGCTCCCGTGAAGGGAGCGACCCGGGAATCTCATAGACGCCGCAAGTAATGACCGCCATTTCAATCCACGCTCCCGTGAAGGGAGCGACAGCGCCAAGGCGTCAGACTATGCGCTGTCTGAGATTTCAATCCACGCTCCCGTGAAGGGAGCGACCTCATCAATCTGATTACCCTTGTAACAGGTGCGGTAATTTCAATCCACGCTCCCGTGAAGGGAGCGACGCATATCGGACTGCGAAGCGAGCCAGCCGAGCTATTTCAATCCACGCTCCCGTGAAGGGAGCGACGTTTACATAATGGCTCTAACAGCTCTATATTCGGGATTTCAATCCACGCTCCCGTGAAGGGAGCGACAGGCGTCAATGTTATTTGATTACTACCATTATCAATTTCAATCCACGCTCCCGTGAAGGGAGCGACTTGTTTGCAACGGCCTGGGCGCGTGAGTTTGCATTTCAATCCACGCTCCCGTGAAGGGAGCGACGCCGCACTGACGCGACGGCAGCCCCGGTCCTCGCAGGATTTCAATCCACGCTCCCGTGAAGGGAGCGACCGCCGGACTTATACGCACACCAGCAAACAAAATATTTCAATCCACGCTCCCGTGAAGGGAGCGACCTTCCAGCGCATTGTTGGCGGGATAATAAGCGGTATTTCAATCCACGCTCCCGTGAAGGGAGCGACAGCCGAGTATGTCTTGCACATAATCTGGTATATCATTTCAATCCACGCTCCCGTGAAGGGAGCGACACTTTCGACTGCGTCAGCAATCCGATCCAGATCTATTTCAATCCACGCTCCCGTGAAGGGAGCGACATAAAGGATCATATATCATCAGCCAATACCGGCATTTCAATCCACGCTCCCGTGAAGGGAGCGACCTCGTAGATATAGCATGACGGACGATAAGACGGGATTTCAATCCACGCTCCCGTGAAGGGAGCGACTTGCATGGGTTCTTATGTCACGCACGCATGATCTGATATTTCAATCCACGCTCCCGTGAAGGGAGCGACGTGGGAGCCCGTGCGCTGCCAGCGCTCCGCCTGCGGATTTCAATCCACGCTCCCGTGAAGGGAGCGACGGCTTGTCAAAGATCAACGCAAGTACGGCTTGCATTTCAATCCACGCTCCCGTGAAGGGAGCGACCGCGTTGGGTCAAGACGATCGAATAGGAGGTTTTATTTCAATCCACGCTCCCGTGAAGGGAGCGACGCGCTCATCCGACGCACCAGTATATTCAGCGAGATAATTCGCTCCCGTGAAGGGAGCGACGAGCACAACGCTGCTTTATGTGCTCGACTCTGCAGCGAGATAATTCGCTCCCGTGAAGGGAGCGACAGCAAAAATCACCAAGACTATCCCCAATGATTTTTACAAAATAAACAATTACAATAACAGTTTTGCATAGATTCGTGCAAAACACAATTGCAAATTTGACATTCGATAAAACTATTGTATATAATCTATCGGAAATTACGGTGCGAAGCGCCGACGCTTTTCGGTTTGCTTGCACTTCGCACCGCCTTACACCATAAGCACGCCTTCCGGCTCATAGCCGCGTTTCGCACCAAAATGCTCAATCTTATTTTCATATTTGTTGCCGAGATAGTAAAATCGCAGACTGTCCAGTTCATCATCCATAATGGTGCACAGCTTCTGTTGCAGCATACGGCACTGAGCCGCGTCAATCAGGCATTCAAACACGGAATTCTGCACACGCTGTCCATAATTGACGCACTGCCTGGCAATCTGCCGCAGGCGTTTGCGCCCGGCGGCTGTTTCGGTGTTGACATCGTAAGTAATCACAACCAGCATATTCGACACCTCATTTCCACAAAAACGGTGGATAATCGTCCAGATCGCCGCGCAAATAGCGCGCCAGCAGCAGTGCCTGCGCGTAGGGCACCATACCCCAAGATAGCTTTTCCTCAAGGTACGGGTGACGAATTTCCTCGCGCTTTTTCTCCTGCCAGCCCTGTAAAAAGGTTTTGCGGGCGTTCTCTGAGAGATAAACCGCACCGTTCTCCTGCGCTTCAAAATCCTTCGCGGAAAACCTGCCGAGATTGACAGCCGAAAGCACAAAACGGTCTGCAAAGCACGGCCGCAGTTCTTCCATCAAATCGGCGGCAAGAGACTGCCGGCCCGGACGGTCGGTGTGCAGAAAACCGACATAGCTGTCCAGTCCGACGGCTTCCAACGCAGCGGCGCAGTCGTTCGCCAGCAGGGAATAGGCGAACGACAGCAGTGCGTTGCACGGGTCGAGCGGCGGACGGCGCGAGCGTCCGGTGAACGAAAACACGTCTTTGTGGTTGAGAATCAACCGGTCGAATACATCGAAATAGATGGCCGCACCTGCGCCTTCCAGTCCGCGCAGAGAGCCTGAATCAGTCTCTGCCTGCACCTGCGGCAGCAGCGCTTTCAGCTTGGCGGAGGCGGCTTTGAGCGTTTCCGTGTCCACGCGCATGGCATGGTCGCGGCAGATGCGCTCGATGCTCCAGCGCGCGTTGTAAATCTTGCCGAACACCATCATGCGGGCAATACGGCAGGCTTGTGGTGGGTCATCCGCCGTGCGGTACTGTGTGCGTCGAAGCAGTACATTACCGTTGCTCACGCCGCAGGTTCGTGCCAGGAATCGCCCTCTCGGCGTACAGAATGACAGACTCACATCGCGTTTTGCGCATGCGCCCATGAGCGCCGGAGACGCGCCTGCATAGCTGAAGCTGATAATTCCGGCGAGGGCATGGAGCGGAAATCGAGCCGTTACCTGCTTCTCGCGGTTGACGACAACATTTTCGCCATCGAGTGTCAGATAGGCGTCCTCGGAGGTGACAAACAGCGTGTTAAGCAGCTTTTTCATTCCTCCATCGCTCCTTTCAGGTAGCCGGAGACAGATTTTGCCTTCATCAGCTTGGGCAAACACAATTCCTTGAGCGAGCAGGCCGAGCAGCCTTTCTGCGGTTTTACCTTAGGCGTGCAGCCGCGGCGCAGATAGTCGTGCATTTCGGCAAGGCTGTCGCGCACACGCTGCCGCAGTTCGTCTGTAAATTCGACAGGCGTCCGTCGGCGCGGTTCACCGTAGAACAGCGCACCGTCGGAAATCTGACAGCATAGCATTTCCTCAAGGCACATCGCCTGAGCGCACAGCTGCAGCTCGTCCGCGTCGTGCGGCTTGGGCTTGCCGCGCTTGTATTCGATCGGAAACGGTGACCACAGTCCGTCTCGTCCCTGCAGGGTAACGCCGTTTTCCGAGCGATGAAATTCCACCACATCGCATTCACCGGACACACCGAGTACCGCAGAATGGATACGCATGGCACGAACAATCAGCAGGTCGCCGCGGCTTTCCGTGCCGCCGCCGTGCGCTTTCTCGTGCAGAATCGAGCCGTCCACCGTGCGGTAATTCTCTGCCCACTGGTGCTCCACATGGATGAGCGCCCACTGCCGACGGCAGAATGCAAAATGCTGCAAACCGGAGAGCTGGAGGAAGTCCTCCTCGGCGTAGATTACCCCAGCACCTTGCAGGTCACGCCGTCCGGCAGATCGGCTTCGTCAACCGTGATGGTGTAGTCCGTGTACGCACGCGGCGCAATCACGCCTTCGTTGTGCTCGGCATGAACCAGATCAAACAGCTTGTGCGAGGGTGCGTTGCCAAGCTCGGAATCATGCTTGAACACAATCAGCTGGCGTACAGCCATCTTGCCGCGAGCAGCCGAATGGTCGTTCTCGAACATGTTGATGATTGCCGTCCACAGCAGTTCAAGGTCAGCCTCAGAGAATCCGGTCGTCTTGCGGGCGAGATTTGCGGAAACATAGCCTTCCGCACGGTACAGACCGTAAGGCACGATGTACTTGCGGCCCATTTCGGTGCCCTTTTTCTCCGCGTCAGCCTCGGTGGTGATGGCAACACGCGTGATGGTGACTTCCTGCGGCACAATGGGATCCACACTGCGGGCAAAGCCAAGCTGTACCGGACCACGCACCTGTCCGCAGTTGAGCGCACCCTTGACAAAGGTGGTCATAACCGCACCAAATGTGCGAATATCGTAGAAATTCTGGCACATAAAGTCACGCAGCTTGCTGTCAAGCTGATCGTCCTTCTTCTTTGCATCCTTGAGCTTGTCCGGCGCTACGCCGACATAAGCGCAGGCTTCCGCATCGCTGCGGTTGAGCGGCACACTGTCCTTAACGTAAATGCGGTAGCCGGATTCGCCTTCCTTAGCCATCTCTACATAGTTGCGGATTTTGCGCTTGAGGCATACATCGGTCACCAGACCGTAGCCGGTTTCCGGGTCGATACGCGGCATGTTGCCCGCATCCGGATCGCCGTTCGGATTGCCGTTTTCCACGTCGAAAAAGATTACAAATTCATAGCGGTTTTTGATGGGTTCCATTTACTTGTCCTCCTTTACTTTGCGATGGTAGTATCCAAGATAAAAACAGGTGGTTTCTTCGGGGTTATAGCGAGAGGGAAGCGTCTCGGTCAGCAGAGAGAGCAGATGTTCCTTTTCGTTTTGCAATTTAACGGCGTAATTGTGCTTATTGCGCATCAGTTTTTTCATATGGTACTCACTAAGCGGAATAATTTTATTAAATGCAGTTTTAGGAGTGGAGCCAGCCGCACGAAAATAGCTGTCTTTAATACTGCGGTTGATTTGATAATCTACAGATGCAAGCTGAATCTGCTCGAGGACATAAAATAACTGTCCCAGAACGTAGGGCTGATAGGTGCAGTCTTCGTTCAAGTGCATATATGCCACCTCTTTTAGAATAGAATAGTTAGACTGATTTTCGCAGTTTTTCAGCAGATACGCCTTCAAAATTGCGGCACGCCGCCAGTTTATCTCAGAATCTGCGCGGATACGGAGCATAACACCGTTCAGCAGTGCAGCCGGATAGCGGTCATTGTTCCAGACGGCGCGGGCAGTCGCACCGGCCATAACCGGACTCGGCTTTTTGTCGCGGGCACTCTGGTTGACGGTTTCGGCAAGCAGCTGCCACAGCGGCAAAAAGCCGGCAGGCGCCTTCGCCGGACGCTTGATTTCCAGACGTTCATAGTGCGCGTTGACGTTCTTCATCAATTCACCAAACGTGTTTTTATAGAAGAATCGCACACTCAGACGCGCAGCATTCGGTGCCAGACCGAGAATGTAGAATGCACGGTCAGGATCAAGATTTAATTCCTGACACGGTTCGCTGTCTGCAAGGTGTTTGAGCGCAGCGGATAAGTCATTATCCGACCAGCTTTGCGTGTTATTGCCCATAAGGCAGCTGAAAAAATCAGTATACTGCGGTTCCGCGGTCTCCGCCCAGCAAACGACAGTGGTGTCGCCGATGTACTGCGTATGCTCGCGGTCAGCCAGCAGGTGATTGAGCGCCGTCGTATAAGCAAATGCAGCGTGCTTGCCAACAGGTGCGTTGTAGTTCTGCTCGTGACCGTAGGAACAGAAGGCGGGTGCGTTGAACGATACAAGTGCGGCGCCGCTGGACTGCGCATCACGCACACCCTTGATGGCGGGATGAACGGCGGCAATCTCATCCAGTTCGCCGGTGACAAGACATTGCTGTTTGGGTGCATCGGAGTCACCGTCATAATGCGCCTGCCATGCAGCGCAGATGGCCGGATCATCTGCCGGATACTGCCCATTCACATAAAATACTAGATTGGCACCGGAAATGATTTTGTCGTAATCATCGACAAGAGCAGGGTGCTGTGCAGCTTCGGCAGGCTGCCATGTATCAAAGAAAGAGAGAATTGCGTGTGCGAAAGGAGAGGCCACGGTGTCTAACAGCTTGTGGTGCAGCTCGGCAGCGGCGTGAAAGCATTGCAGACTGCGTTCCGGTTTGCCTTTTGCGTCTATGCCAAGCAGATATGCCGAATTATCCCACATAAAGTTGGACGTGACACCGGAAGAACGCTTGACTGCCGCCGGCAGATGAATATCCTCACGCGGACGGAGCACTTTCTTTTTGCCTGCATCCACTTCATGCAGCAGCGGAATAACCTGGGTGAGTTCACCGTTTTCGCGCAGCTGGAGCGCATAACTGATTTTCGGTCTGCCCCAGCCGGGCGCATCAATTTCACCGCGAGCATTGAGGGCATCATAATATTGCGTCAGCGCCTGCAAAATCATTTGACCACCTCCGCACTGTGAATCGGGGGAACCTCCATGACACCGTCTACCAGCTTGGCGCGGAAGAACATCGGTGTGATATTGGCGGGATCGCTGTAATCCATGTCGAGCAGCATCCAGCCGAGATCGTGTTCACCGAGCAGTTCCTCCGGACAAGGCGGAAGTTGTTCACAAAGCTCAAACTTTACCGGAAATTCCCGTGTGCCGAAGTAGGGCATGCTGTAGCACTGTCCGCGGCGCAGACGGCGTTTCATAATGTCCTGAAACTTGCCTGGATTGTCAGTCGGCGCAGCCTTGTCGGTCATTTCAAAGTGCGCTTCAATGACATAGTGGACATCACGCAGTACCATTGCGGCACGCTGCTGAATGCTTTCCGACGCAGCGAGGAACAGCTCACCCTTGGGTTTTGCAATCCACGCCTTGACCGAACGCGCGTTGATGGTGTCCTTTACCTCGTTTCGGCGGATGTTGGTGAAGTGAATCGGCGCACAGACATGAATGCGGTCGATGATCCAGCGAAGACCGGGGTGCCAGTAAATACTTTCCAGTAGCCCGCGTGCCGCCGAGGGTGTCATGCAGTCATAGCTGACGCGTTCGGTCTTCATTTCGGGTCGGCTGAATAGAGCGTATGGACCGCTGACTTCAACTTGAATTGACATTGGTATATTTCCCTCCTTTACGAAGCCTTGCCAGATATTCCTTGGCATCAACAGAGAGTGGGATATGTGACAGGGCTTCGGTGTGATTTGTTGGATAGACAGGAAGATGATTCCGGTCTATATTTGTAGTATATCACTTATGCTATATGAAAGCAAGATAAACTTTAAGAGCAGTTGTAATTATAAATCTATTTTCTGATAAGGAAGCGGTTTATGTTTACACGATACGTATAATATGTTATAGTGACGTTGTCGCTGGAAACAGTGTGGGATTGAAATAAGAGGAGTGTTATTATAGGAAGACCGGGAGAATGTTACCGCATTCTCCCGTTTTCCTTTTTACGCGAAAAATTATCCGAAAAACGCCTGACCGCTGTCAGCCTTGAGCGACAGATCGGTTTTCTCATCATACAGCGACAGATCACACAGAATAGCACTGCGGTCGTCCAGACCATTGGTTTTATCGGCGGTTTGAAGTGCACCGGCGTCGTACAGCGCCTGAAAATGCGCATCATACACCTGCACGGCATACTGCCCAAGCTGCCGATACAGCTTTTTAGAGCACGCACCATCGCAAAGCCGCTCAATGAGTTCGGAACCGTCCTTCCACGGAATATAAACTGTGCGTGTGTCGTTGTCGATCATGCGAAAATTCTCGGCAATCGTGCGGAACGGATACAAAGAGCCGCCGCGTCCACGCTCAAACGCGTCGATCACGCCGATTTTATCAATCGCGGAACCGTTCAGCTTGCGCAGTTCGCGGAAATAGTTTTCCATTGTCTGCGGAGAAGCGGGATCGGCATTGTTATCCAGCGCAATATTTGTCGCGCCGATGGCTTGTCCAAACAGCGGCGGAGCCTTCTCCGTGCGGCGGAAAATAGTAACAATGCTGTCCTCTGCGGCACGCTTGCCCTCGCGGTTGCAGCGTCCGGCGGCCTGCAGAATGGAATCCAGACCCGCCAGTTCACGATAAACGGCGGGGAAATCTATGTCAACACCGGCTTCAACAAGAGAAGTCGATACGACACGGCAGGGAAAACCGTCATTCAGTCGGCGTCGGATTTCCTCGAGCACCGAACGGCGATGCTTCGGCACCATCAATGTGGACAGGTGGAAACTGCCTTCCTCCGGCAATTGCGAGAAAATGGACTGCGCTGCTTTGCGGGAATTGACAATGCAGAGAACCTGCTCATGTGTGCACAGCTGCTCAGCGAGTACGTCATCCTCGAGTACACCGACCTGCCGGAATGTCACACGGCGAAATTTGTCAAAATAGAACGGAATCCCCGGACAAATCTCGGAAATCGCGTGCGACGGTGCAAATCGTTGTATCAAATCGCCGAGTACCGGCTGGGTAGCCGTACACAGCACAGCAGTTGCGCCGAACTGCTCTACCAGAGCACCGATGGCTGCAACGCACGGCATCAGGTGGCACAGCGGAAGCATCTGCGCTTCATCGAAAATAATCACGCTGTTCGCCAGATTGTGCAGCTTGCGGCACTGTGAGGAACGGTTAGCGTACATCGACTCGAAAAACTGAACGGCAGTTGTGATAACGAGCGGGCTGTCCCAGTTTTCGGCGGCCAGTGCCTTGGGATCGGGATTGCCGTTTTCCTCATCGTTCTCGAACTGTACACCGGAGTGATGCTCGAGTACGTTCTCATCGCCTAAAATACCGCGGAAAACATCGGCATTCTGCTCGATAATGGAGGTGTACGGTACAACATAAATCACACGTTTCATACCGTGCTCAACGGCGTGATGCAGCGCAAATGCGAGAGAACTGGTCGTTTTACCGCCGCCGGTCGGAACCGTAAGCGTGTAAATGCCCTTGGGATTGGCTGCGGCGGAAACGCACGCCCGCAAGATCGGCTGACGCAGCTTGTTCAGCGCGGAAGTCGGGTTGTCCCATTCATTTAGCCTGGCCTGTAAGCGGGTGAGCAGGGTTTCAAGTGAATCTCCGGTGCCGCGCGGCATATCGCCCTGCATGAACTGCTCGGTGTCCAGATAATCCGCATCCACCAGACAGGAGTACAGCATGCGCGTGCGGAATGACTCGGAAAGCGACGGCCTGGTGACCGGACGCTGCGGCAGGCGTACCGGCGGAATGGGATAATCCGGGTCAAGCGGCGGAATAGCGGGAGTGCCCCACTTTTTTATTCTGCCGGTGAAGGTGGGCGCACCTTCCGGGTCGTTTGTGCTGCCTAAATCCGGCAAACCGCTGTGATGCCCCATGACACAAGCGGCTAAGAGCAGATTGTTTGACAACATGATGTTTCGTGCACCGGCGGTTGCATGATCGACCTTTGGACCATTATCCAGAAGACGATGCTGAAATGCGGCAGTTGCTTTGCCATCATCGTGGTGAACACCGGCCTCGTGACCTTCAGCTTGTGCACCGAATGCTTCGGCAAACTGCCCGCAGAGCGTGCCGACACCGCGCTCGTGATCGGAGAGAAGCTGATATTCTGTACGTTCAACGCCGTTTTCATTGATCGGACGGGTGTGTGCATAGAATTTTTTATCCATAGCGATCACCTTCTATTGAATTGTTATATACAGTATATAACAGTTAAAGTCCGATAAAAAGTACAACACCCAATATGCCTGCCAAGAAGACCGCCTTGAATTACAGCAAACTGCTGAAAATATCAGTCAAATCCCATAGATTTTACTGACTTGATTGATACAAAACTGGCAAAACCGCCAGAAAACGAAATTCCTACAATTCCGAGGTTGACACTGGGGATTGGCTGTGTTATTCTATAACCAACAAATCCAGTAGGGAATCGGAAGGGAGCGAGCAAAATGTTCATCGTAAACGCACGAATGTCGGGTCGAATGTGTATGAACATGCTGTATTATGCTCAGATGCTGCCTGACCGACAGAATACGAAATTACTTTGAACCGGCTTGCCTGACGCTGCGCGTCCTTGCGGATTCATTGCATTTTCTGAAGCGGGGAGCTGCGAGCTTCCCGCTTTTTTGCGCATTTAAGAGGAATAAGGAGGAATTTTCTTGATAAAATTGTCACATATCTCGAAGGAGTTTGTGAGCGGCAAGCGAACCGTTCATGCGGTGCAGGATGTTTCGCTGACGATTGACAAGGGCGAAATTTTCGGTATGATCGGCTTTTCCGGTGCGGGTAAATCGACGTTGGTGCGCTGCATCAATCTGCTCGAGCGGCCGACCTCCGGCAAGGTGATCGTAGATGGTCAGGATATGCTGTCGCTCTCGGCAAAGGAGCTGCGGCAGGCCCGCAAGAAGATTGGCATGATCTTCCAACACTTCAACCTGATGCCCTCGCGCACCGTAGCCGGCAACGTAGCGTATCCGCTGCGCGGCAGCGGCCTTTCCAAACAGCAGATCGAGGAAAAAGTACAGCGGTTGCTTGATCTGGTCGGCATCGGTGATAAGGCGGAGGCGTATCCCAAGCAGCTGTCCGGCGGTCAGAAACAGCGTGTAGCAATCGCTCGCGCACTGGCAAACGACCCGAATGTGCTGCTCTGCGATGAGGCTACCTCGGCACTCGATCCGCAGACCACCAAGGCGATTCTGCAGCTGCTCAAGCACCTGAACGAAACCCTCGGCATCACGGTCGTTATCATCACCCATGAAATGGCGGTCGTCAAGGAGATCTGCCACCGCGTAGCCGTTATGGAGCACGGCAAGGTGGTCGAGTCCGGCGAGGTGTTCAACATTTTCGCCAACCCGAGAGAGGACATCACCAAGAACTTCATCCATACGACATCCAATCTCCGCAAGATCGAAGAACTCATCGCGGAGGATTCGCCGGTCGTCAAGCTCAATCCGGGCGAGCTTATCGTGCGGTTGAGCTACATCGAGCGCAACGTGTCCGAGCCGCTCATCTCGACCGTATCGCGCAAGTTCGATATTGTGCTCAACATCATCTTTTCCGATATCGCCATCGTGCAGAATGCACCTATCGGCGGCACGGTAGCCATCATCAGCGGCGAGCGTGAACAGATCACGCAGGCAATCGCCTATCTCATTGAGAAAAACGTAGGAGTGGAGGTCATCAAGGATGCAAGAGTTTCTGAATAACATCATTCCAAACGTAATGGCAAAGCTGCCGGACTTCTACGCAGCCATCGGTGACACGCTGCTCATGGTGGTCTGGTCGGGTGCGATCTCGTTCGTGCTCGGTCTGACACTGGGCGTGCTGATCACGGTCACCAAGCCGGGCGGCATTCTGGAAAACAAAATCGTCTATCAGATCCTGGACAAGCTGGTCAGCCTGTTCCGTTCCATCCCGTTCATCATCCTGCTGACGTGGGTAATGCCGGTTTCCCGTGCGATTATGGGTACGGCAATCTATGTTCGGGGTGCAATCGTTCCGCTGGTATTCGGTGCGGTGCCGTTCTTCACCCGTCAGGTGGAGAGCGCCCTCGCAGAGCTGGACGGCGGCCTCGTCGAAGCGGCTCTCTCGATGGGCTCCACACCGCTGGAGATCATCTTCCGCGTATACCTAAAGGAAAGCGTAGCCGCCATCGCGCGCGGCACAACCATCACGGCGATCAGCCTGCTGAACCTGACTGCAATGGCAGGTGTCGTCGGTGCCGGCGGTCTGGGCGACTTCGCCATCCGTTACGGCCACGACCGCAACATGCTGGACGTTACCAACGTCACTGTGCTGGTCCTCGTCATCATTGTTTGTATTATGGAGTTCGTTGGCGGCAAGGTCGTCAAGAAGAACACACACTAAGGAGTGTCTGACATGAGTATTTCCAATCGCAAAGTTGTTATTGTCGGTGCAGGCCATGTCGGCTCCCATGTCGGCTACGCACTGATTTCGCAGAGTCTGGCAGACGAGATCGTCTACATCGACTCCGACCACGCAAAGGCAGTCGCACAGGCGTTCGACCTGACCGATGCGACCAATTACCTTCCGGTTCGCACCAAGGTCACCGCAGGTGACTACAGCGAGGCCAAGGACGCACAGATTATGATCATTTCGGCAGGCCCGCTGCCGACCGGCAATCAGACCCGTATGGATACGCTGGGTCAGACCATCGCCATCCTGAAAGATGTAACAAAATCCATCAAAGAATCCGGTTTTGATGGCATTATCGTCAATATCTCCAATCCGGCGGACGTTATCACGCATTACATTCAGCACACGCTGAACTGGGCGCCGGAACGCATCTTCTCCACCAGCACTACGCTGGACTCCGCAAGACTGCGCCGCGCGATCGCGCAGGAGATCGGCATTGACCAGAAATCCATCACCGCTTACGCGCTCGGCGAGCACGGCGAAAGCCAGATGGTCGCATGGTCGGCTGTCACCATCGCGGGCAAGCCGCTTTCCCAGTGGCGCGAGGAGTATCCGGACACCTTCGGCAAACTCGACCTGGATGCGCTTGCTGACGCAGGCCGTGAAGGCGGCTGGACCATCCTGCGCGGCAAGCAGTGCACCGAGTTCGGCATCGGCGCTTCTGCCGCAGAGGTCGTTCGCGCCATCTTCTACAACGAGAACCGCGTTCTTTCGGTTTCTGTTCTGTTGGACGGCAAATACGGTCAGCACGATGTGTACGCCAGCGTGCCCGCTATCGTGGGTCGCGACGGCATCGCAGAGATCATCGAGCTGCACCTGACTCCCGAGGAGCAGAAGAAGTTCAACGCATCCTGCAAGACCATGAGCGAGAATTATCAGCTGTCGCTCACTCTCTAACATCAGTCAATTAAAAAATTCACATCATAAACGGAGGTAATCCCAATGAAGCTCAAAAGAATCATCGCACTGTCCCTGTCCGCAGCAACCCTCGCCCTGTCCCTGACCGCCTGCGGCGGCTCGAGCAGCGCAGCTTCCGATAATGCACAGGCATCCGACAGCAATTCCGGCGATGCCGTAACCGTAAAGCTCGGCGTAGTAGGCAGCATCTACGAGGATCTGTGGACCCCGGCCAAGGAAAAGCTGGCTGACGAGGGCATCGACCTTGAGTTCGTACAGTTCTCGGACTACGTTACCCCGAACAACGCACTCGCTAACGGCGAGATCGATCTGAACGCTTTCCAGCACCGTATTTACCTGCAGAGCGAGATCGACAACTACGGCTACGAGATCGAGAATATCGGCAACACCTTTATCATCCCGCTGAACCTGTACTCCGACAAGGTTAAGTCGATCGATGAGCTCAAGGACGGCGACACCGTAGCCATTCCGGACGATGTAACCAACGGCGGCCGCGCGCTCAAGGTTCTGGAAGCAGCGGGCCTGATCAAGCTGAAGGACAGCGCAGAGTTCAACCCGACCATCGACGACATCGAGACTTACAACACCAAGATCACCATTGAGGAGCTGAAGGCTAACGTAATCCCGTCCACGCTGGCTGACGTTACCGCAGCTGTCGTAAACGGCAACTACGCACTGGATTTCGGCCTTAAGACTGAGGACGCCATCTACAAGGATGACCAGCTGGACATCGAGGAGTACTGGAACCTGATCGCAGCACGTTCCGCTGACCTCAAGGATGCGGACAAGCTGGAGACCTACAAGAAGGTCGTAGCAGCGTTCCAGTCCGATGAGACCGAGAAGGTATTTAACGACCAGTTCGGCGGCTACTTCATCAAGGCAGGCTGGGATCAGGATCTGCTGGCAAACAAGTAATGCATAATCGTTCCCAATGCCGCCGGAAACAACCGGCGGCATTTTCGGCAGGAGGAAACAGCAATGGAAGTAAGCAAACAGGCTTTGCAGAATATCATTTCGGATGAAGAACGTCTGCTTTTCGCAGAGAACATCCCGGCGGAATACCTGAGCGATGCGCTCGGCCGCCGCACCGGCACGGCGGATGCGCTCGTGTTCGCGCGCTCGACCGAGGAGGTCAGCGGCGTGCTCCGGTACGCCAACGAAAACGGCATCCCGGTCACGCCGCGCGGCGCGGGCACCAATCTGGTAGGCTCGACAATTCCGCTGTTCGGTGGTATCATTCTGGATGTATCCCGCATGAACCGCGTGCTCGAGCTGGACCGCGACACGATGACGGTCACCGTCGAGCCGGGTATGCTGCTCAAGGATCTGCAGGCTTACGTCGAGGAACGCGGTCTGTTTTATCCGCCGGACCCGGGTGAAAAGGCGTCGAGCATCGGCGGCAACATCAGCACCAATGCGGGCGGTATGCGCGCAGTCAAGTACGGCGTAACGCGCGATTATGTGCGCGGACTGGAGGTCGTCCTTGCGGACGGCACGGTGCTGAAAGTCGGCGGCAAGCAGGTGAAGGACGCGAGCGGTCTGTCGCTCAAACATCTGCTCATCGGCTCGGAGGGTACGCTGGCGGTCATCACCAAGTGCCTGCTGCGCCTTCTTCCCAAGCCGGAGACCTCGGTGAGCGTGCTCGTGCCGTTTGCTGACCTCGGCACGGGTATCCGCAGCGTGCTGACCATCCTGCAGGCGAACGCCAACCCGACCGCAGTCGAGTTCATGGAGCGCAAGGTCGTAGCCCTCGGTGAGAGCTTTTCCGGCGTGCAATATCCGCGCCCGGATGCCGGCTCGTACATTCTGCTGACATTTGACGGCCACGAGAGCGAGGTCAACGCGAATATCGAGCGTGTGCGCCGCCTTGCACTCGACAACGGTGCGATCGACTGCATCGTGCTCCGCAGTGCCGAGCAGGCGGCGGACATCTGGAAGGTGCGCGGTGCGCTCGTCATGGCGGTCGAGGCCGTGTCCGAGCAGGAGCCGGTGGACATTGTCGTGCCCATCAGCCACACGGCGGACTTTGTACGTTACATCAACGAGCTGGAGGCCGCCTCGGGTATGCGTATGATCGCGTTCGGCCATGCGGGCGACGGCAACGTACATCTCTGTGTGGTGCGCGACGACCGCGACCAGCAGACATGGGAGCGCGAGCTGCACGAAAACATGGAGCAGGCTTACGCTAAGGCGTATTCCTACGGCGGCGTAGCCTCGGGTGAGCACGGCATCGGCATTTCCAAGCGGTCGTACTTCCTGCGGGAAACTGCGCAGGAGAATCTTGCCGTGATGAACACCATCAAGACCGCGCTCGACCCGAAACATATACTGAACGATCAGAAATCTTACATTGTGGGAGGAAAATAACCATGCAGAGCTTATCTGAGCGCACCGCCGGCTTTACCGATTCGGTCATCCGCCGTATGACGCGCGTTTCCATGCAGTATGATGCGGTAAATCTGTCGCAGGGCTTCCCGGACTTCGAGCCGCCGAAAGAGCTGCTCGACCGTCTGGCGCAGGTGGCCTACGAGGATTACCACCAGTATTCCATTACCTGGGGTTCGCAGAACTTCCGTGAGGCGCTGGCCGCCAAGCAGACCTATTTCATGGGCCGCAGGATCGACCCGAACACCGAAATCGTCACGACCTGCGGCAGCACCGAGGCGATGATGGCTGCGATGATGACAGTCACCAATCCGGGCGACAAGGTTATCATTTTCTCCCCGTTCTACGAGAATTACGGCGCGGACACCATCCTGTCCGGCGCAGAGCCGATTTATGTGCCGCTCGTGCCGCCGGATTTCCACTTTGACGCAAATGTGCTTGAGGACGCGTTCCGTCAGCACCCGAAAGCCATCATCCTGTGCAACCCGTCCAATCCGTGCGGCAAGGTGTTCACCCGCGAGGAGCTGGAAACCATCGCTGCGCTGGCCGAGAAGTACGACACCTATGTTATCACGGACGAGGTATACGAGCATATCGTGTTCGCGCCGAACAAGCACACCTATTTCGCCACCCTGCCGGGAATGTGGGAGCGCACGCTGTCGTGCTCGTCGCTCTCCAAGACGTATTCCGTCACCGGCTGGCGGCTGGGCTACATCATCGCGCCGCCGGAGATTATCGACCGTGCGAAAAAAGTACATGACTTCCTGACCGTCGGCGCAGCAGCACCGCTGCAGGAGGCTGTTGTTACTGGTCTTAAGATGGGTCAGGACTACTACGACGGTCTGCAGGCCAAGTACACGCACAAAAAGGATCTGTTCCTGAAAGGTCTGGACGATCTCAAAATTGCCCATACCGACCCGCAGGGCGCGTACTATGTTCTGCTCGATATTGCCGAGTTCGGCTACGAGAGCGATCTTGCGTTCTGCGAGGATCTGGCGCATTATGTCGGCGTAGGCGCGGTTCCCGGATCGAGCTTCTTCCGTGAGCCGGTCAACAACCTGATTCGCCTGCATTTTGCCAAGAAGGACGAGACGCTGCTCGATGCACTCAACCGTCTGGAAGGTCTGCGTGATAAGATCAAACCGAAACACCGATAAACAGGAGGAAAAGCCGTCATGGATGTAAAGAAAGCCGCAGCGGAAACGAAGGACTACATCGTATCCATCCGTCGGGAATTTCACCGGCACCCGGAGCTGAGCCTGCAGGAATTCCGCACGGCACAGCGCATTGAGGAGGAACTGGACAAGTTCGGCATTCCGCACACGCGCGTGGGCGAGACCGGCGTGCTCGGCACGCTGAAGGGCGCAAAGGACAACGGAAAAGTGCTGGTTCTGCGTGCGGATATCGACGCGCTGCCCATTGAGGAGACGCACGAGTGCGTCTATCGCTCGGAGAATGCAGGCGTCATGCACGCCTGCGGCCATGATGCGCACGCTGCCTGCCTTCTGGGTGCCGCGAAAATCCTGTCGGAGAACAGAGACGCGTTTGGCGGAAAGGTCCGTCTTGTGTTTCAGCCGGGAGAGGAAATCGGAAAAGGTGCAAAGCCGTTTGTCGCAGCCGGTGTGCTGGATGGTGCCGAGCGCGTGTTCGGTCTGCACACCGCGTATGATTTGGAGGCAGGCACGGTGGGACTCAAACCGGGCATCAACAACGCCGCAGTCGATCATTTCCGCATTCGTGTGCACGGTAAGTCCACGCACGTTTCCACGCCGCATCTGGGCGTAGATGCGCTGTATATCGCCAGCCAGATTGTCGTGGCAGTGCAGGGACTGGTTACGCGCCGCACTTCACCGACCGAGCCGGTCATCATCGGTATCGGCAAGCTGAATGCAGGCACGACCTACAACGCCGTGGCAGCATTTGCTGAAATGGAGGGCACAACGCGCACCATTTCGCAGGAGAGCCGCGACCGCGTCCGTGCACAGGTCAGTGAGACCGCGCAGAGCATTGCGGCGCTGTACGGCGGCACGGCGGAAATCGAGTGGACGGACTTTGCCGCTGCGCTCGTCAATGACCCGCAGGTGTGCGAGGAAGCTGCTCGGGTCGTGGACGAGCTGCTCGGAGAAGGACACGTTGTCACAGACCGTGAGCTGTCGCTCAGCGGCGATAATTTTGCCGAGTTTGCGCTGTATAAGCCGGGCGCGTATGCGTATCTCGGCACCGGCAATCCGGATTTGCCGCATACGATGATCACCAACCATAACGGCGGCTTCGATGTGGACGAGAATGCACTTGTGACCGGTGTCGGTCTGTATGTCGGCTACACAGTCGCGCGGCTTGGATAAAGAAAACCGCTCTATCCTTGAAAAAGATAGAGCGGACAGCGCATAATATAGATAAGTTAAGGCAATACCGCATAATTGAACAAGAGTGATTTGCGAGTAAATTTTGCGTACTGACGAGGCACAGTTTTGCGGTAATACTTGATGTATTACCGTGAAATTGTAACAAAGTCAGGGCACAAAATTTCCGCAAAGCACCGCGGCTTTAATTGTGCGGTGTTGCCTTAAGGGACGCTGTGCAATGATCAGCCCCATAAACGTTTTTGCTCAACACGCATTTGTAAAGAAAGCGAAACGCTCAGCTATCGTTTGGTAGCTGAGCGTTTTGCTTTTGAAATTACAGTTTTGAATTTACATCCCGCACTCAAGTCCGTTATACCGTGTCACCACAAACGGATAGCTGAGTGTTTCAGGCTGGATGCCAAGCTGCCGCAGACCGGCGCACAAATCCTCGACAACCTGCATATCGTGGTCGCGCTGCGCAACGGACAGTTTCATTTTATCTCCATACGACGAGATCAGCAGCGCAAACGGCTGCACGGCACACGGCAGGATTGCGCCGTAATCGAGTACATACGGACGGCAGCTTTCCGGCAGGGCGAACCGTCCGACATTGGTAATGAGAAAGCTGTCCTCGAGCACAAAATCAGTCGTGACCTTCTGTGCCGCCTGCATTTTCTCCGCGAGCGGCATGTCTGCCTCATGCAGCGATTCACAGCGGTCTGCGGCGGCTTTTGCACGATAGAGCAGCTGTTCGCGCTGCATCTGATCCTTCAAAAACGCCTTCGTGCGCCGGAACACCTCGTCATTCGGCAGATCGCGGTATTCCGGAAAATACGGCAGATCGATAAAGCAAATAAAATACCGCGTGGTAAGCGTCGGCAGCAGCGGACGCAGATCGACCGGAATCTCCGCGATAACCGGCTTGTCCGTTCCGCCGAACTTATCATCAAACGCTTTCATCATCAGCGGAGCCAGTACAGACAGCGGACTGACGCCGATGGACTTTGCGTAATCGTGCAGCTGCGAAAACGGGAACGTCACCTCGGTGACGACCTCGGAGCCGTCAGCGCCCCACTGTACCTCGGGGGCATGAACAGCCTCCGGCTTTTTCCAGATGCCATCCGGCGAAAATTCACGGTCTGCCAGCTGCTCGTAGCCGTTTGCGCTCTCCTCGGGAGACCAGCGGGTATCCATGCCGCGCACAGAGCCGTCATTCTCAACCGGGAAACCGCAGTTTTTCAGGTACTGGAACAGTACACAGCGGATAAACTCCTCGAATCCGCGTCCATCCGAGATAGAGTGCTGATACTCCATATAGATGGTCTTGTCGTGGTAGCCGACGAGAAATAAGTATCCGTTCGTATCCTTAGAGCCGATGGTGTAGCGGGTGGATACGCCATCGAACGGCAGCACCAC
>OGXW01001118.1_pt1 | contig 20421 bp, 20 predicted proteins | sample 1576341 | NCBI WGS metagenome assembly OGXW01 (sample SAMEA3541592, study PRJEB24748) | human gut metagenome | biome: human gut; feature: human-associated habitat; material: faeces | place: China | collected 2012
ACGAAGATCTGCGAGGAATACACTAAAGCCTGCATAGAGAACGGCGGCTCGAAAGCCAAAGGTAGGCGTCGAGGAACAGCACGAGGAAAACGTCAGGATGCAGAAGATGTGGGAGGAAAATAAAATAGTAGACAAACTTCAAAAAAAATAATACATCAAAGCGCCTGAGCGTATGTTTTCTAAAAAATTGAGAACCCTTTCAAGGGAATCATCTATTAGAAAAGGAGATTGCATATGAACATTTTGTTTTATGGTACCAAAAAATACGATGAAGAGTTTTTTGATGCGATTTTGCCAGAGTATCCAGAGCTTTCGATTCATTATCTGGAGGCAAATTTGTCACCAGAGACAGCGGCATTAGCAGCAGGCTACGAGGCGATCTGTGCATTTGTTAATGCTAATATTGGGGCAGAGACAGTTGAACAGCTGCATCGTCAGGGCGTTAAATTAATTTTAATGCGCTGTGCAGGCTACAACAATGTAGATTTGAAAAAGACAGCAGAGTATGGCATAAAGGTTGCACGTGTGCCTGGCTATTCACCAGAGGCTGTTGCAGAGCATGCGATGGCATTGGCGCTCACAGCAAATCGTCATACGCACAAGGCTTATATCAAGTGCAGAGAAAATGATTTCAGCTTAAACGGACTGATGGGTGTAGATCTTTATAAGAAGACAGCCGGAATCATCGGTACTGGAAAAATTGGTATGGCGATGGCACGAATCTGCAGAGGTTTTGGCATGAGAGTGCTTGGCTATGATATGTATCCAAACCCTAATAATGATATCGAGTATGTAACTCTTGATGAATTGTTGACGCAAAGTGATTTGATTTCACTTCATTGTCCGTTAACTGAGCAGACACATCACTTAATCAATCGTGAGTCTATTGCGAAGATGAAGGATGGAGTGATTTTAGTCAACACATCAAGAGGTGGTCTTGTTAATACAGAGGAATTGATTGAAGGTATCAGAAAGGGTAAGTTTTTTGCAGTTGGACTTGATGTTTATGAGGAAGAAAATGACAAGGTTTACGAGGATCTTTCAGGCACAATTCTGCAAAGCTCCACAATGGCAAGACTTTTATCATTCCCAAATGTCATGGTAACTTCTCATCAGGGCTTCTTTACAAGAGAGGCGCTTGAGGCAATCAGCCGCATCACGCTTGAAAATGCAGCTGCATTTGAAAAAGGCGAGACGCTTGAAAATGAGGTAACAAAGTAAACCCTAAAAGACAACATTTATTATATATATTGTATACATAATTGTAAAGTACTTTTTTCATTTTTTCATAACTCACAATCGTGCCACTCTTTGTACTGCCGGAACCTTATAGTCAGATGCATAACTTAAATACTGCTGAAGTGAGTTCTCAACCTTATACATATCGAGCACCTTTTTCATAAATGCTATCGTACTTTTCTTATATTTCATATGCTCAAGTACATTGACAGCTGCTGCATCATTATAGCTTATGGCAAACTGCTTGGCAAAACGCGCGAACTTAAGCTTATTCAGTTGTTCAATATTATAATAATTCTGCATGATTTCAAGTGCCTCTATAACCCTGGCGTTCTCAAAATCCAGCTGCACTCCCGGCCGCTTTACACATATATTGCCAACCTCACAGGTTCTTGATTTTAGTACATTTGAATACAGCTCTATCCTGTCTGTCTGATAAGCTGAAACCATATACTTGTTATACAGCCTGTATCCTATGAATAATCCGTTATCGTTATTCTCTCCAAAGAAATAATTAAGCAGTAATTCTTCGATATTCTTATCTTTATCAGCTGCTTTAATATACATTCCCTTTCCAGCCCTTATGATAACACCATCATCACATAATCTCTCGACTGCCCTGAAAAACGCATCATGACTCATCTTTGTAAAGCCATTTTCATACATATCATTGGCAACTATGACAGCGCCCTCTGGTGCATCCTCAAAATACTTTATAAGCTTATCTCTGTATTTCATACAACACCATTCCCGCTTTAATTCATGACATTATTATATTTCTTCAAGATTAATAGTTTCTGTTTTATCAACATCTGAATCATCTTCTATTTCTATACCTTCAAGAACATCTTCTGTTTCTTCTGTATCGTCTTCTTTTTCCTGGTTTTCTTTTGTTTCATTTATAACCTTTACTTCCACATCATCTGATTCTGGAAATGCTGCATCATCATCAAAATCTTCCTCAACATCTTCATCATCAACATAGAAATTCACTGGAATAACTTCAACACTGCTAAGTACTGCTTTACCAATTATATATACAGTATGAATACCTTCTTCATCTGTGTTTTCCACATAATTATGTACTCCTGCAAGCTTTTTATCGATATCGCATGTAACATTTACTCCTTCAGGAAGTATGATAGAAACATTACTGATCATACTTTCAAAGTTAATATAAACATCCTTTTCAAAAACAGCCAGTGAAAGGTCAACTGTAAGCTTAGATGCTATCGCCTTAACCTCGCAGCCCATAAACTCTTCATCTTCTATTTCAACATCTCTTTTTTCACATACTGCATTATACTTACGTACCTCAAGCTCTGCACTATCCTGCTCTTCCTTAGTAAGCTTATTCTTAGCAGCCTTAACCTTATCGTAAGCTACCTTTCCTGCAACCGCTGCTGCACCTACACCTACTATAAACTTTAATAAACCATTCTTCTTTTTAGCCATATGCTTATCTCCTTTACATTTTACTGATATACCCGCCTGGTATATATAACTGATTCATAACATTTTACCATTACATCATATTATTTTTCTTCTCTTTTAGAATATACACAGCCACAATAATTCTGTCTATATAGATTATACTCTTTTGACAGCTCTATAGATCTTTTATAGCCTTCTTTTTTCTTAAAATCAGATAAAAGATACTGTGTTCCCATCTCCTGTGCCACTTTAAGTCCTGTTTTATTCAATATGACACTGTTTTTTAAAGGGCTTATCGTAAGCGTTGTTGTAAAATAATCAAATCCCAGCTGTTTAGCTAATTGTGCTGTTTTTCTAAGTCTTAGTTCATAACATTTAAAGCATCTTTTACCACCTTCAGGTTCTTTTTCAAGCCCCCTGACTGTTTTATAAAACTCTTCCGGCTCATAATCACCTTCTATAAAAGATACCTTATAAGGTGTGTCAAACTCCCTTATGAATCTTATCTGTTCTTCAACCCTTTTTTTATACTCTGCACTTTCTGATATGTTGGGATTATAGTAAAATACAGTAACATGAAAATATTTTGATAAAAACTCTATGCAGCTGCTGCTGCATGGTGCACAGCAGCTATGAAGCAGCAACGTAGGCACCTTTCCTTCTGTCTTTAATTTTTCTACCATTTTTTCAAGTTCTTTATGAAAATTCCTGTTTTCAAATGGTACAGCCATATTTCTTCACTCCTGTATTTTATTCATAAACATTTTAATGCCATGATAGATAATTATAATCAAGCTACTATATCTGATAATGCCTGTATAAGTTTATCCATCTGTTCATCTGTACCAACCGTTATTCTTAAATAATTATCTATACCCGGCTGGTTGAAATATCTTACATATATTTTCTTTGCTTTAAGCTTTTCAAATATTTCCTTTGCTGGCACACTCTTATGTGTGGCAAATATGAAATTAGCCTTTGAATCTGGAAATGTGAATCCAAGCTTTGTAAGTGATTCTTTTGCCTTTTCTCTTGTTTTAATGATTCTTCCTACACACTCATCAAAATAAGCCTTATCATTGATAGATGCCACACCATATTTAATAGATGTCATATTCATTGTATAAGAGTTAAAAGAAAACTTAACATCATTAAGAGCTTTTATAAGTTCTGGAGAACCAAATGCATATCCTATTCTCATACCTGCCATAGAACGTGACTTTGAAAATGTCTGTACAACTAAAACATTGTCATACTCATTAACCAGCTCTTTTGCTGACTGTCCACCAAAATCAATATATGCCTCATCAACTATAACAACAACATCTCTGTTGTGTTCAATTATATCTCTTACTTTATCAAGTCCCATATATAATCCTGTTGGTGCGTTAGGATTAGGGAATATAACTCCGCCATTTTCCTTATAATAATCCTGTGGCTTTATGTTGAAATCTTCATCCAGAGCCTGCTTCTCATAAGGAATTCTGTACAGGTCTGCCCATACACTGTAGAAGGAATATGTAATATCTGGAAACAGTACAGGCTTATTTCCATTAAAAAATGTAAGGAAGCACATAGACAATACATCATCTGAACCCACTCCTACAAAGACCTGATTCTTATTCATGCCATAATAATCAGCTATAGCACTTACAAGCTCTGTAACATCCGGATCAGGATATAACCTTAGTCTGTCTATATCTGTATCCATAACTGCTTTTCCTACTTCTGGAGCTGGTGGATAAGGATTCTCATTAGTATTCAGTTTAATCACATCTGTATCTTTTGGCTGTTCTCCTGGAACATATGGTTCAACTTTTCTTATATTATTCTCCCAAGCTTTCACGTATTCTTCCTCTTTTCATATCTATTCTTATATATTCATACTATGATCAGTTCTTCTTAACTCCCATTTCCTTTGCAACCTCTGCAAACTTTGGAAGAGAGTTAACTATAGTATCGTAAGAAACACAATAAGCCATTCTTACATAACCTGCACAACCAAATGAAGATCCTGGTACAATAAGTATATTATGCTTCTTAGCCGTTTCGCAGAATATATTTTCATCCTCTGTTGGTGACTTTACGAAAAGATAAAATGCTCCTTCTGGCTTAACACACTCAAAGCCAAGCTCAGTAAGTCCTTCATACAATGCTCTTCTGTTTTTATCATATGCTTCTATATTAACCTTTGCATTAAGGCATCTTGCTATAACCTTCTGCTGAAGTGATGGTGCATTAACAAAACCAAGAATACGTGTGGCAACTGATGCTGCTGCCTTCATATCTGCTGAATCTGCCACCTCATCTGGTATAACAAGATATCCTATACGCTCACCAGGGAGCGAAAGTGACTTACTATATGAGTAACCTACAATAGTGTTATCATAATACTTAGTAAGATATGGCACTTCTACACCATCATATGCAAGCTCTCTATATGGTTCATCTGCTATAAGGAATATCTCAATACCAAGCTCCTTCTGCTTATCCTCCATAATCTTAGCAAGCTTTTTTATAGTTTCTTCTGAATAAACAACACCTGTAGGGTTGTTTGGATTATTAATTATAACTGCCTTTGTATTCTTGTTAATAAGCTTTTCAAACTCATCAAACTTAGGCTGGAATGTGCTAGTATCAGGAGATACCGCAACGAGCTTTGCACCAAAGTTGGATGCATAATTCCTGTATTCTCCAAAGAATGGTGCAAATGTAAGAACTTCATCACCTGGGTTAATAATAGTCTTAAGTATAGTATTAAGACCACCTGCTGCTCCTACTGTCATAACAATGTTGCTGCTGTTAAAATGTGTCTCAAATCTTTTATTCAGTGACTGTGCAACAGCTTCTCTTACATCCTCAAAGCCTGAGTTACTCATATATCCATGAAGGACTACAGAATCTTCTTCATCAACTACATCCTTAATCGCCTGATTAACCTCTGCCGGTGCCGCTACATTAGGGTTTCCTAACGAGAAGTCATATACATTCTCTGCACCATATATTCTGGCAAGTCTGTTACCCTCTTCAAACATAGCTCTTATTACTGAGCTTCCTTTAACAAGTGCTTTCATAGATTCTGCTATCATCTTATTGTCCTCCATCTTTTACATGTCAATGTCCATAAAGACATCATATAGTCTAATTATATCAAATCCTGCAATTTATTCAATAATCATTCAACAATCATTTTTACACAATCATTTTTGCACAGTCATTTTTTTGCATAGTCATTTTTGCAATCATTCATATAATACATCTCTGAATACAGCTATCTTTCCCTTTGAATAATAAACCGTTTCATATCTGCTGTCCTGCAAATATTTATTTTCATCATAATCTTTATTATGTCCTCTTAAATCAAGTGCTATGTATTCTGTACTTTTATCCGTATAATATAACTCATACAGTTCTTTTCGTTCTGATAATCTGGCACATAAAAACGTTGTTGCTGTAACACTCGCATCATCAGGTATATATGACAGTCCTTCATCTATTATCCTGTATGTTTCCTGCCTGTCCTCATCAAAATAACCAACAGCATTTTCAAGCTTTGGCATGTTATATGACGTAAAGAATATTATCGTGGCAGAAGCTGTTATATATAACATTTTCAGCCGCTTATGCATATCCATATCTGACACATTCAGTATAGTAAGATATATAAGAAGGACACCCGAACCGAATACGTAGTGAAAATATATACTATGCATATATTGATAATCTGTCACAAGGTTAAACAGCACATATGGACCTGTCAGGATGTATCTTGACCACTTTTTAGTAACAAGCGGTAAAAATAAAAGAACACCCATAGTCTGTATTATAAATGTTATCTTACCTGATGAAAATATCTGTGTCACAAGATATGCTGGATTGGCAAGCGCTGTCTTTATGACCGAAAACATATTTCCATCGCCCTCAGGTATCATATTATTATAACGTCCCGACATAACACCAGTACCTATATTTTTTAAAATCAGGCACACGCATAAACAATACAAAGCAGATGTTATAAAAAGAATAATACCCTTTTTACGTTTTCTGCTATCGCACATCATATATAGTCCAACAAACATCATAAGTACACTTGCATCTTCTTTTATCAGCCATACAAACACCGCTGATATACACATTCCTATATTGTTATCTTTTTCCATAAACAAAAGAAACATGCACAGGAATAGCGGAAAAAACATATTTTCATGTATGTCATAAAAACAGCCTCCGCTTATAACCGGATAAAAGCTGTATATGATTATAATAAGCGACGTTTCCCACCTTGACAGCTTTCTGCTTCGGCATATTAGTGCTAATGGCACTACAGCTGAGGCTATAAGCAGAGGCTGTATTATTTCCAGTGTGACAGGTGATGAAAACAGCATGTATACAGGTAATATAAGGTAAAACACTGGTGATATATGCACACACATATGTGATAAAAGATAGTCTCTTTCACTTGTAGTATTCATCGTTCCTGTTGTTTTCATATAATAAAACATCTGCGAAAAAAGTCCCATATCAAAATTAGGTGAGCCATATGATAAATATCTTGTCACCATACAGAAGCTGACAAAGCATGTATACAAAGCTGCTGCTCCTGCTATAACAGCAATATATCTTTTTCTCGTAAGTGTCACTCCATTTATTCCTGCATATCCTGCATAATATATAATCGACAGTGATACAAGTGCTGCCATTGCTGCTACGAAGTATATATCATTATACTGGAAAACGCATATGCATGCATAAACAAGCACAAGCACTATAAGCATGATCCCCTCTATATGACGTGACATATATCCCATCCTTTTCTCAAGCTTATAAAATACATAATATAATGCCAGAGTGAGTATAATTATGCATGCATACATGACCGGCATGTTAACAAGCTTCACATATTCCAGTTCATTTATTGCAGTATTCATGCTGTTTATAGTTATAGTCTGTATTATACAAATAAAACACCACGCCATAACAAATCTAACGACGCAGTGTTCAAGACTGATTATATTCTTTAATTTAGTTGTAGTAAATCCCCTCATATATCCCCTTTCTGATTAACACAGTAAATCTTCGTAAATCGCTCCATTCTCATGTTTGGCGGGTCGAAAATACACAAAGCCTTTTTCGTGCAAGCACGAACGGCTTTGTGTATTTTCGACCCTGGTATTATCATATGCTGTTTATGTAGTTTGTGAGGAACATTATGGCGGCTCCGGTATCGGCTCGTTTGGAGGTGCATTGTGATAGTGAAAAGTAGCTTCCATCTGTATCAAAAGAGAACTTTGATACAAGTCTTGCTTTTATGTCTTCCACGTATCCTGTAAGGTATCTTGACATAACTCCACCTATAATAATATCTCTGTCGAATATTACATAAAGATTGTTAATACCTGTTGTGAGATTATCAAGATATTCATCAAACAATCTTGTACACTTATCATCTTTTTCCTCTACCTTTTCAAAGAACTCATCAAGTGTCATTCCTATGTCTGTTGATATGTTCTTCGTTGACACATATCCTTCAAGACAGCCGTTTCTTCCACACATACACTTCTTACCACCTGGATAAAGTGTCATATGTCCGAATTCTCCATATCTGTTATGTTCACCCTTCATAATAGTGTTGTTGCTTACACATGCGCCACCTACACCATCGCTGACCATAAGATACAGCTTTTCTTCTAATTCTTCCCTGACTGTATTCTCATTCTTATGTGAATACCAATAATCTGCAAATGCGTTAGCTCTTGCATCGTTCTGGACAATATAATCATATTGTATATGCTTTGTTATATTTTCAGTCTTATAATTCTTAACCTTAAGAGGTGGTGAAAATATAATCATGCTGTTATCTTCGTTAAAAATACCTGGCATAGTGATTCCAACACCTAAAAGATTGTCCTTTGATATATGATTCGCCTTTATGACATTTTCCACAAGCTCGGATACCTTGACTCCATACTCACTATCAGTAGCAAACTCCGTCTTAAGGCTTATCTCATCTTTTATTTCCCCATTAAGGTCTATGAGACTTGTCCTTATCTCTAAAGGACATATATTGACACTTACAGCATATCTGGCCGCTGCATTTACAGTTATCATCTGTGCTTTTCTTCCACCAGTAGAATCAAAGTTTCCCTCCAGAAGAATAAGTCCTTCTTCTTTTAAAAGCTTTATATTCTGGTTGATAGTTGGAAGTGATAATCCAAGCTTATCAGCAATCTCCTGTCTTGATATGCTGTTACTGTTATATATGAGCCTGAATATTCTGTTTTTATTATATTTTCTAACCTCTGATGTGGTTATTCTAGTTGTAGATATCATTTATTCACCAAACACTGCCTTATAATCTTTCTGGAACTTTTCTATACCTGCATCTGTTAATGGATGGTGTACCATCTGCTCTATAACCTTATATGGAACTGTTGCTATATCAGCTCCTGCAAGTGCACAGTCTGTAATATGTATTGGATTTCTTACACTTGCACAGATAATCTCTGTCTGTATATCATAGTTAGAAAATATACCAACTATATCTTCAATAAGCTGTATGCCAGGCTGTGATATATCATCAAGTCTTCCAAGGAATGGAGATACATATGCAGCGCCTGCCCTGGCTGCTAAAAGAGCCTGGTTAGCTGAGAATATAAGTGTTACATTACACTTAATGCCCTCAGATGAAAGTACCTTGACCGCCTTAAGACCTTCAACTGTCATTGGGATCTTTACTACCATGTTAGGATGAATAGCTGCTATTTCACGTCCCTCTTTAATCATGCCTTCTGCATCTACTGTTGTTGCCTTTACTTCTCCACTGATAGGTCCATCAACTATACTTGTAATCTCTTTTATTACTTCATTAAAATCTCTGCCTTCCTTTGCTATTAATGAAGGGTTAGTTGTAACCCCACATATAACTCCCATATCATTAGCTTTTCTGATATCATCTACATTAGCTGTGTCAATAAAAAATTTCATAGTGTAATCTCCTCTTATTCATAATCTGCTTTGATAATCTTATAAATACACATAAAAGATAATCTCATAAATCCACATAAAAGCACCTGTATTATGCATATCTGTATGCTTAAGCCATGTTATATACAGCTACATCTCATCAAATACCGGCTTTAATGCTGGATATATCTTTTTAAATGTATTATAACGTGAATTGTATCTGTCTGCAATCGCTTTTTGTGGTTCTATTGTTTTACATATCTTAACTATATTATCTGCTGCTTCTTTTACACTTCCATATTCGCCGGCTGCAACCATGGCAAGCATAGCTGCTCCCATAGACGGACCTTCCTCTGATTTTAAAAGGTCAACCTTTATACCAAGTACATTAGCCATAATACGGCACCACAGCTCACTTTTGGCACCACCGCCACACATTCTTGTTTCTGTTATATTAATACCAAGCCCCTTAGCTACCTCAAAGGAATCCCTTATTGCAAATGCTACTCCTTCAAGTACAGCCTGTGTCATATCTGTTCTTGTACTATCCATTGTCATTCCTGTAAATGTAGCTCTTGCAAGTGGATTGTTATGAGGTGAGCGTTCTCCCATCAGATATGGCAGAAAATAAACATGATTGTTTCCTAACATATCATCTGTTATACATTCCTGTGCTGATTTATAATCCTTATCTTTAAGAATCGTATCCATCCACCAGCCATTGCATGATGCCGCACTTAACATACAACCCATAAGATGATAGTATCCATCCGCATGGTCAAACGAATGTAGAGCATTGTTATTATCAACACCAAACTCTTTGTTAGAGATGAATATTGTTCCACTTGTTCCAAGCGAAATGTTGCACATACCATCTCCTACTGTTCCAGTTCCTACAGCTGCTGCTGCATTATCTCCTGCACCTGCAGCTACTATCACCTTGTCTGTCAATCCAAGTGTATCAGCTGCTTCTTTAGTAAGGCAGCCGACCTTTTCATAGCTTTCATAAAGCTTAGGCAGCTGTTTTCTGGTTATGCCGCATATTCTGATCATTTCATCAGACCAGTCACGTTTCTTTACATCAAGCAGTAACATACCAGATGCATCAGAAACATCCGTACAATGAACCCCTGTAAATCTGTAAGCTATATAATCTTTTGGAAGCATTATTTTAGCTATTTTTTTAAAATTCTGTGGCTCATTTTCCTCAACCCACAGAAGCTTTGGCGCTGTAAAGCCTGCAAATGCAATATTAGCTGTATATTCTGTAAGCTTATATTTTCCGATAACATTATTAAGATAATCACATTCTTTAGTTGTTCTTCCATCATTCCATAAAATAGCCGGTCTTATAACATTATCATCTTCATCTAATATAACAAGTCCATGCATCTGTCCACCAAAGCTTATTCCTGCAATATCGTCTTTGTTATATCCTGCAACAAGCTCTCTTATGCCTTCACATGTTTTATCATACCAGTCATACGGATTCTGTTCTGACCAGCCTGGCTTAGGGAAATCTATCGGATAACTCTTAGAAACTGTGTTAACTATGTTACCCGAAGCCTCCATAAGTATAATCTTTACTGATGATGTTCCTAAATCCACTCCTATATAATACATACCTACCTCCTTATAATATAAGTATCTTAAAAGTCACAGATGCCTCTGTTCCCATAAAATAAGCATTTGGAACTTAATGACACTCATATTATCTCATATTATCTTATCTAATAAAAAAGCGGAATGGACTAATATTATGATCACCAGATAAGCAATATGCTGCTGTAATCTCTTATGTCCATCCCGCTGGTTAACTGGCTAAAGCTTAACTTTATTCTTCAGCTTAGCTTTAGTAAGTAAATATATTAAACCTGACGTCCAAAGCTATGCAAATGGATTCTCAGACTTGTAAAGTACACCTGCTGGCTGGTTATAAGCAATATCTTCAACACCGATATATTTAAATACATCAAATAATGCTTTTCCAAAATGTCCAAATGCAACTGCACCATGATGAGGATAATTCTTCTCTATAAGTACATGTCTGTAGAATCTTCCCATCTCATTAATTGCAAATATTCCGATTGAACCGAATGAACGTGTTCTTACAGGAAGAACCTCACCCTGTGCTATATATGCTCTTAACTTGCTGTCAGAAGTACTTTGTAATCTGAAGAATGTGATATCTCCTGGGACAATATCTCCCTCAAGAGTTCCATTAGTAACCTCTTCTGGAAGTGAACGTGCCATGATCATCTGATTCTTCATCTCACAGAATGCAAGTTTGCCTGAAGCTGTGTTACCACAATGGAAGCCCATAAATGTATCTTTGATTGTGTAGTTAAACTTACCCTTGATATCTTCATTATAAATATCTGAAGGTACCGTATTGTTAATATCAAGAAGTGTAACCGTATCGTTACTTACAACAGTTCCGATGAACTCACTAAGTGCTCCATATATATCAACCTCACATGATACAGGAATACCCATAGCTGTAAGTCTTGAATTAACATAGCAAGGTACGAAACCAAACTGTGTCTGGAATGCCGGCCAGCATTTTCCTGCTATGGCAACATACTTTCTTGAGCCCTTATGCGCCTCTATCCAGTCAAGGAGTGTAAGTTCATACTGTGCAAGCTTAGAAAGAATCTCTGGCTTCTTGTTACCAGCTCCAAGCTCATCCTCCATACTCTTTACTACTGAAGGAATTCTTTCATCACCAGCATGCTTGTTATAGCTTTCAAAAAGGTCAAGCTCTGAGTTTTCTTCAATCTCAACTCCAAGATTGTATAACTGGTTAATAGGTGCATTACATGCAAGGAAGTTGTTAGGTCTTGGACCAAAGCTTATTATCTTAAGGTTATTAAGTGCATATACAGCTCTTGCAACTGGAAGGAACTCATGAATCATATCTGCACATTCATCCGCTGTTCCTACAGGATAGTCAGGAATATAAGCCTTAACACCTCTTAGCTTAAGATTATAGCTTGCATTAAGCATACCACAGTAAGCATCTCCTCTGTTGCCTACAAGACCGCCATTGGCTGATGTTTCCTCTGCTGCTGCAACAAACATCTTAGGACCATCAAAATACTTTGCAAGCATAGTTTCTGATATTTCAGGACCAAAGTTACCAAGATATACACAAAGTGCATTACAGCCTGCTTTTCTTATATCTTCAAGTGCCTGCTGCATATGTATCTCACTTTCTACTATGCATACTGGACATTCATAGATATCTGCTGCATCATACTTGTTTTTATATGCTTCTACAAGTGCCTTTCTTCTGTTAACTGATAAACTTTCAGGGAAACAATCCCTGCTTACTGCTACAATACCAATCTTAATCTCTGGTTTGTTATTCATTGTAAAATCCTCCATTCTGTTAAACCTGAATATGGAAAATGCATATCTGTTATCGCATTTTCCATATCCGGTTATAGTAACCCTGTACTTTTAATAAATACATTGCAAAAAGTTACTTATATAATATTATTTTTCTTTGTATTTTGCAATATGTACAATGATTTTTATTTAACATTTTTTAAACCAGCCCCATACATACCAGTTATATATTTTATCTGTTTTCTGGTGTATGCCATTTCCATTCCTGAACCTCAGGAAGATCCATGCCATACTCACTTATATACTGCTTATGTGCAACAAGTGTGTCTCTCATCTTCTGCAGAAGGTATGAGCCCTTGTTTCCAAGCTGAGGAAGTGCATTAATAACTGCCTCAACAAGATGATATCTGTCAATCTCATTCTGTACTCTCATATCGAATGGAGTTGTAATTGTACCTTCTTCCTGATATCCGAATACATGAAGATTTCTGTTATGTCTGTAATATGTAAGCTCATGTATAAGTGTTGGATAGCCATGGAATGCAAATATAATTGGCTTATCCTTTGTAAACAATGCATCATAATCTGTATCTGAAAGACCATGTGGATGCTGTGTATTAGACTGAAGCTTGAACAGGTCAACTACGTTGATAAATCTGATCTTTAGCTCTGGCATGTTGTCTCTTAATATAGTTACAGCTGCAAGTGCCTCAAGTGTAGGTGTTTCACCACAACCTGCTATTACAACATCTGGTTCTTCACCCTGGTCATTACTTGCCCATTCCCAGATACCTACGCCCTGTGTACAATGCTTAACAGCCTGTTCCATAGTAAGCCACTGTGGTCTTGGATGCTTAGATGTCACAAGAACATTTACATAATCACGGCTTCTTATACAGTGATCAAAGCATGAAAGCAGGCAGTTAGTATCTGGTGGAAGATACATTCTTACAACATCTGCCTTCTTATTTGCAATATGGTCAAGGAAGCCTGGATCCTGATGTGTGAATCCATTATGATCCTGCTGCCATACATTTGATGAAAGAATAAGGTTAAGTGATGCTATAGACTGTCTCCATGGAAGCTGTGAACATACCTTTAACCACTTTGCATGCTGAGCAGCCATAGAATCCACTATTCTTATAAATGCTTCATAGCTTGCAAAAAATCCATGACGGCCTGTAAGAAGATACCCCTCTAACCATCCCTCACACATATGCTCTGAAAGCATTGAATCCATTACACGTCCATCTTTAGCAAGGAATTCATCATTATCCTTAAGTGCATTATTCCAGTCTCTGTTTGTTTCTTCAAACACCTTTCCTAATCTGTTAGACATAGTTTCATCTGGTCCAAAGATTCGGAAATTCTTTGTTTCTTCATTTAGCTTAAAGATATCTCTTATAAAGCCTCCAAGCTCAATCATATCCTGACCTTCCTTAGCTCCTGGGAATGGAACATCAACACCATAATCCCTGAAATCAGGAAGTCTTAAGTCTCTTAAAAGCTTACCACCATTGGCATGTGGATTAGCACTTATTCTATGATCACCTTCTGGTGCAAGTGCTTTTAATTCTGGTATGAGTCTGCCATTTTCATCGAACAGTTCTTCTGGCTTATAGCTCTCTAACCATTCATTAAGCTGCTGTAAATGTTCTGGCTTATCCATCATTATTGGTACCTGATGTGCTCTGAAGGTTCCTTCTATTTCTTTGCCATCAACAACCTTAGGACCTGTCCAGCCCTTAGGAGTCCTAAGAACGATCATAGGCCAGAATGGACGTTCAGTTTTTCCTTCTTGTCTTGCCTGTCTTTGTATTTCCTTTATCTCTTCAATAACAGTATCAACAGTCTCTGCCATCTTTTTATGCATAGTCATAGGATCATCACCCTCAACAAAGTATGGCTTCCAGCCACAGCCATGGAAGAAGCTCTCTATCTCGTCATGAGATATACGTGAGAATACTGTAGGGTTACTGATCTTATATCCATTAAGATGTAATATAGGAAGTACTGCACCATCCGTAACAGGATTAAGAAACTTATTAGAGTGCCATGCAGTTGCTAATGGACCTGTTTCAGCTTCTCCATCACCTACAATACATGTAGTGATAAGATCCGGATTATCGAATACTGAACCAAATGCGTGTGCTATTGAATATCCAAGCTCACCACCCTCATTGATAGAACCAGGTGTTTCAGGGGCAACGTGGCTTGAGATTCCTCCTGGAAATGAAAACTGCTTGCAAAGCTTCTTAAGACCAGCCATATCCTGACTTACATTAGGATATACTTCGCTGTATGTTCCCTCAAGATAAGAGTTAGCTACAAAGAAGTTACCACCATGTCCAGGACCAGATATAAGAACCATATCAAGATCATATTTCTTAATAGCCCTGTTCATATGGCAATATACGAAATTCTGTCCAGGAACTGTTCCCCAATGTCCTACTATCTTTTTCTTAATATGCTCTGCCTTTAAAGGCTCTCTTAAAAGAGGGTTATCCAAAAGATACAACTGGGCTGCTGATAAATAGTTAGCTGCACGCCAATATGCATTCATCTTCTCAAGATATTCTTCTGTTATCGGCATCTTTTCAACACACATTTCATTATTCATCTTAATTCTGTACCTCCATTCTGCACATTATTGTACATACTGTTACTTTTTTATTCTTTATATCATTTTGAAATCGCTTTTATAAATGTACTTTATAAAAGCAGTTTTATATTAGCACATTATGTTCAAATGTCAATACATAAAAAAATAAAATACAAACAAAATGCAATTATATTTACTATATGTTTTTAAATAAAAGAAAAAATTTAAAAATATTACTTTACAAATATAAAATATAGTGTTATAGTAACAGCATGAAAAGCGCTTATCATTATATCTAAGAGAATTTATGTATTAACTCAATATGTATTATCATTACCTGTCAGGTATTTTGTTTCCCATTAACTTTATTTTTTTATAAGATTATTTTTTGTTTTATCATTTTATTTATTTTATATATCAAAAGGAGGTATTTTATATGCATGATATCATAGAACATTACGGAAAGGTTATAATTGCCCTTGCAGGAGTACTTGCAGCACTTCTTCTAACAGCTGCTGTCGTTACAACTATTTCAAACAAAACCAAAACAGCTGTCAGTGGAATCGAATATGAAACACAGATCCGCAATGCTTTTAACACGCCATAATATAATGTAGCTATTAACCTGTTGTGATGTGATTTTGCTGCATTTTTAACAGATGTGCAGAACATTGTAGTAAAGACGAGGAGATTATGAACAGCTTAGACTTAAAAGAATTAATAGAAAAAAACAAAGACGAATTATTCAGCGAAATATCAGACGAAATAGATAATGAAAAAATAACTGATATTGAATGGGATGGCTATAATCTATGGATAACAGAGCTTGGCATCGGGAGCTACATATCAGGCAAGGAACTAAGCGACAAGTATGTTGAAAATGTATCCATAAAGCTTGCTAACATTATGGGCGTACAGTTCAACCGCAGCCGCCCCATACTTGAAGCTAACACAGAGAACTTAAGAATATCTATATGGCATGAATCCAGATGTCAGAAAAAAAGTATGTCCATCAGAAAAATACCTGAATATCTAAGATTCGACCATATGACACTTATCGAATCCAGATACGCTCCTGAAAGCATAATAAATCTTCTTGAAAACAGTGTATCTGCACATCTTAGTATTGTTGTCGGAGGCCAGCCTCACGCTGGTAAAACCGAACTTGTCAAATATCTCACAACCAAAATCCCACACAACGAAAAAGCCGGTGTATATGAAGACAATCAGGAAATCCACTATAGAAAAATCAATCCTAACAAAAAATGTGTGGAGTTTTACGTGGATGATAAGGTTACTTACCCTGATATTATAAAAGCCGGTCTAAGACATAATATTGACTGGATTCTGCTATCTGAATCACGTGGTCCTGAGGTTGCACATCTTCTAAACAGTTTATCAACCGGCTCATATTGTATGACAACTATGCATCTTGATGATGTACGTGATACACCAGACCGTATGTATAACATGCTTGGAAGCAGCAACATAAACGAAAGATTCATAAACAGCATATATAAGTACATAGATCTAGTCATACTTATAGAATGTGATAAACACGAAAAAAGACATATAAAACAAGTAGGCTTTTTATCACGTGAAAACGGAAACAACCAATGTACAGTAATATATGAGGATGGCTCTTTCACAGATGAAAAAATACCGGAAACTATTATAAACAAATTCAGCAAAAAGGGGATTATGAATATATATGAAAAAGTTAATTAAATACTTTTCCTTAAATTCTATATCAGGTGATATATCTGAATATGGATATAGCTTTTCACTACGTAAATACATCATCTCAATAATAGGTGTAACTGGCTGTATTACATTAGTCGGTCTTATTTTCAAGCTGAAGCTTAAATATATACTATGCATAATACTATGCAGTCTTCTTATCCTTCCTCTTCTTATAAGAAAAAAGTACCACAATAATCATAGAATGAAAGAATTCTCAGATGTTGATATTTATCTTCATCAGATGGTTTATTCTTTTATACGAACTCCCAAAATACACACGGCACTATCAGATACCTACGCTATTGCTGATGGTCATTTAAAAACACTGCTTAAAGAAGCACTTGACGAACTTGAATATGGTATGGGAGATAATGTATATTATGAAGCCCTTGAAATAATCGAAAAAAACTATAACTGCAGCCGTGTACGTACACTGCACCATTTCCTGATAAATATTGAAACTAAAGGAGGCAGGTATAAAAACGCCCTGCAGGTGCTTCTTAAAGACTTTGACAGATGGGTGAAAAATATATATCAATACGAATATGAATTAAAAATAATCAAACGTGATACAACTGCCGGCATATTTATAAGCATCGGACTTTCATTAATAACCATGCTTATGTGCAGCATTCTTAACAAGTATAATACAGGCTCCGTCAGTATAACCAATAACTATATCTTCCAGCTTAGCTCTACTGTCTTTTTACTGCTCTGCATCTTCTTCTACGCATATACACAGACCAATTATGGCAGCAGCCTGCTAAACGACTCCGACAATAAACAGCAATCTGTCCGTAACTATAAGCTTGCTTATAAGACTAGTATTTCATCTGTTATTCTGCGCGTATTACCGCTGATTATCATACTTATAGCTATTCTTATATTTATGATAATAAAGAAAAAATATCTGATAACAGCTTATATTTCACTCGCTGTTTTAACCATTCTCTCATACCCTTTTATAAACAAAAGAAGAGCTAAAAAACAGGTTATAAACAATCTCAGGAGCTGCTTTTCTGACTGGTTAAGAAATGTAGCCATTAACCTTGAAAACAAACCACTTATTGCTTCAATCGAGGATACCTATGATGATTGTCCTTATCTTATCAGGCTGTCACTTGATAATTTCATACGCGATATAGAAGCTGATCCATCAGACATAAAACCATACTATGAATTTCTTTCCGAATACAAACAGACCGATATAATGGCAACAATAAGAACTCTTTACTCTGTATCTGAGCTTGATGAAAAAGGTATTGATGAAACAATAAGCACTCTTATACAGCGCAATAACGATCTAATCAACAAACAGACTGAGCTTAGCTATAAAGACAAAGAAAGCATATTAAAATTCATGGAATACATACCTGTATTTTTTATGGCTATGAAAATGTCTGTAGACATGATGTTAATCATAACCCTATATCTTTAATCACACAAAAACACTTAAAGGAGTACTTATGGATATTATTATTGAAAAACTTGGCGAAATTGGTGTCGCTATCATATTTATGCTGCCTGCCATAGGCACATTTTCAGAATTATTATATAAAACTATGACTTAAAGGAGGCTGCTGTTTTATGGAATTTATTATAAAAGAATATGGCGGAATCATAATACTGCTTATGTGTTTTAGTATAGCTATTGGCTTTATATCAGCTTTCCTTACAAAATGTGAATCGATTGAAAACACACTGCTTAATGTTTTGTTTTACCACTGACATCATAATATTCAGGGCAAAGCTTATCTGATTTTCATGGTCCTGAATAATAATACATCTAAGAAAGGATTATCCAGTTTAATATGAAATCAATTATTGAAAGCTCTGTCTATCTTGTCATAATGGCTCTTATCTGCATAATCTCACTTGATTTTATATTTATCAATAAAAGTATATGCAAGGGTCAGGAATTACAGCAATATATAAAAGATACAATAACTATACATGCCAACAGCTCTCCCTCCCACGATATCGACAACCTGACTTACAATAAGATAAACAATCTCGCTATGCAGTATAACAGTTCTATAGACTTAGAATATTTTGATACAGTTAATAATTACGACTACTATAATGTTACTATTATGTATCCTGTTAAATCCGGCATATTTAATATAGAAAAAATGTGCTCCTTTAGTTCAATAGTATCAGTTATTAAAGAAACGGGGTGAACTTATGCGCATTGCAATCAGCAGCAGCTGCTTAACCATTATAATATTACTCGTAATTATGATTCACTGTTCAATCATCAATAAAAACTATCGTGACATGGAAATAAACCAGAATATCAATGACGCCTTTGATTATGCCGTAAAAAAGACAACGTCGTCTTATAATTCTGGTTTATCTGGTTTTACATCTACTGTAAATAATAGCGAATCTATACTGCATGATATGATGCTTATATTTAACGAAGCCTTTAAAAAAAGCATCAATTCTGATGGAACTTTTACTATTTCTGTTTTATATGCTGACACAGATAATATGCTTATAGACATACTTATTACAGAAGAATACAGCTATGGATTTATGAATCAGAAGGGAAAAACAAGCTGTGAACGTACTATAAGATTTAAAAATTGACATAACCAATGTTTTTATCTATAATTTTTACATATTTTTAACATTCAATGAATAATAGAAAGGATTACTTATATGGAAATTCAGATATTACACTGGTTTGAATCTCTTCATAACCCGATAACAGACCCTATAATGTACTTTATAACAACTCTTGGTAATGGAGGGATATTTTGGATAATATTAGCTGCTGCTATGCTTATTATATTGCCAAAACGATATAAAAAGGTTGGTCTGTCAATGGCAATAGCCCTTATTCTTTCACTCATCTTCTGCAATGGTATTATGAAGCATATGTGGGCAAGGCCTCGTGCGTTCTGGGTTGAAGGCCAGAATTTTGTAATCAGTAACAATTTTGAAAATCTTTATGGAATATTTCAGACAATACATGATTATTCATTTCCTTCTGGTCACTCCTCTGCATCATTTGCAGCTGCAACAGCTAGTCGTGAAAGACGGCGAGGTGCTCATCGTCGATGAGTTCACCGGCCGCATCATGC
>OGXW01001119.1_pt1 | contig 20419 bp, 26 predicted proteins | sample 1576341 | NCBI WGS metagenome assembly OGXW01 (sample SAMEA3541592, study PRJEB24748) | human gut metagenome | biome: human gut; feature: human-associated habitat; material: faeces | place: China | collected 2012
GTGAGATTCTCAATATTTGTTACTGTTTTTACGTATTTATGTTATTACAACAGACAAAGAAAAAAGTGAAAATCCTAAAAATACCCAGACTACATATGAATATTTACTATCTTTAGAAATATTTAATAATAGCAATTTTCATATATTAAATTTTCCACATTCTTCTGGGATAATGGCTGATCAACTAAATTTTGCTATTACTGAAATCCTAAAAGTTCAAAATTTACCAAATAATAAGATATATTTCTCAATTTATAATGCTGATAGTAATCCTGACAATGGTACTTTTGATGAATTAACGAAAAAAATTAAAAATAATAATTTTCCTAAAATAATTCAGCAATATAGTAACTATTTTTCTAACTATTCTTCTCAAAGTTTTATAATGAAAGGATTTGCAATATATCAAACTGCCTTTGAATTTAGAAATCGGTTTAATAAACAACTGTATTTCTAAAAATTTGTACTCACACGTTGTTGGTCATGGCCTAACTATTAGAGGTGATTATATTACAAGTATTAATGGCTTCAACTCTAAATTTTGGTGTGAAGATATTTATTTAACTGGCTTATTACATAATAATCATGAAAAAATTCTTTCTTTAAATTCTTTGGATAACGCTGAAAATCCCAATAATTTAAAAATACAAATTATTCAAAATGCTGTATGGTTTAAAACTGCAGCACACCATTTACTTATTTTAAAAGACATTGCTCATAACTATAAGCTCTCTTCATCTGGTGCTATATGGTTATTTCATGAATTTAGAGCTACACTTGTTTGGACTTTTATGCCAATACTCTTACTATATAGTTTTTTATACCCAATAGTAACTTGTAGATTTTCTTTACTATTACCTGCCATAACAATTTACTTAGTTTTTGCTTTTATAAATTATATTTTAAATCTATTAGTAGTAAATTTTAAGAGATTTAAAGTATATATTAAAGATTATTTTTCTACATGTTTGTCAATTTTATTTACTGGACTTGGTCCTTTGTATTCTTTATTTTTAAAGGAAAAAGTTAAAACTGAAAGATAGACTTGATATGCCAATTTGCTAATATTTTTTTATTAATATTTAAATTTCCATATCCTATTCCTAATTTTCTTTCTTTTTTTCTCTCTCCATGACAATCTGATCCTCCAGACATTAGCAATTTATTGTTTTTACAATATTGTTCTAATGTCTGAATTTGTTCTTTTGTAAAAGAACTATGGTATACTTCAATTCCATCTATTAATTTTTTTTCTATTATATTATCAAGGTATTCTATATGATTATTTAATTTATATTTATACAAATGTGCTAAAAATATTTTTCCTCCACATTTATGAATAAATTCGCTTAAAAATTCTAAAGTTGGCATTTGTTTGCTAAAATCTCTATATAGTGGAAAACTTTTATCTACTGTACATGTTCTAAAAAATACACTTTTACTTGTCCATTGTTCTTCTGTAAAAAATTTTTTATTTTCTTCAAATTTGATTATACTATAATATATTACATCTACTGGATATTCTGTGTCTGGATTGTATTTCAAATCTTTTTCTATTTTTATTCCTTGTTTCTTACAAATATCAACTAAATCATTAAATTCTTCAATTAGTCCATTTCTATTTTTCTCTGGAGTATAATATTCATCTAGCCAGTTATTAACTTTATCCAAATTAAAATCATAAGCAAGTGCTTCTATTTTTATACCATCAAATACACAGTTTAATTCTACTCCATCAATAATGTTTCCTTTAAAAATATTTTGTAATTCTTTATTTTTTTGTATTTCAAAATATGATTTTACACTATCATGATCTGTTATCGAAAGGACTTCTAAATTAATTTCTTGCGCTTTTTTTAGCAGTTCCTCTACAGTCCATGTTCCATCTGAATTTGTTGTATGGCAATGTAAATCAATCATTTTTCTCTATCCTCTTCTCTTTCTTTTAAATTTAATATTTCACATACATTTTCTAAAACTTCTTTTTTATTTTTATTATTTGTATCTATCAATTTTATTTTATTTCTATTTTCTAAAATATTCAACTCATCAAAAAATTCTATCTGCTTATTTATCAACTCATCTTCTACCCAATTATTTTCTGATAATTTTTGTCCTCTTTCAATCTGTCTTAATATATTTCTTCTTTTTACTTCTTCAACACTTGCTTGTAATAAAATATGTGTATCTGGTAGTTGTATTTCTTTATCATTTACTATTTTTATAAATCTTTTATATAGGTTTTCTGCATTTTCATAAATACCATTCCATTGTTTTATACTTTCAAATGAATATGCCACAGATAAAATTTCTAATACTCCTCTATCCATAAATACATCTACATCTTGTTTTGCTAGTCTATTTGCTTCTATTAATCTATCTAATTCAAGTCCAAAAAAGAATTTTTGATTTTCTTTTTCTTCTTGTATGTCTTTAGGAATTGCTGGAATACTAGGATATTTCTCTTTATGTATTTTAACAAAAAGACTGGCTCCTGGCACAATAACAACATTTTTTATATTTCTTTCTATATTTTCACATAATGTTGTTTTACCTGCATTTGATGTTCCATCAATTACAATTATTCTTCCCATTATTTACACCTTATATCTCTTTTAACATTTTTTCTAATTCTTCTAAACTTCTTGCAATTTTAAAGTCCATGCATCCTTCAATCATTAAATTATCATCACCTGTATAATCCAATGCTCTTGTATCTGTCTTAAATCCAATTGATTTAATTCCCCATGCATATGCCATTCCTAATTCTACACATCCACCTTCATCAGGCACTCTACCATTTAAATCAAAAATTAAAACATCTGAATTTTTTATGCATTCCACATCTCCTTCAAATATTTTCTTATTAATTTCTAGTTTATTATTTTCGTTCATCATTTCATATGATAGTCCTGATTCATCTTGTGGTAAATACACATCATATCCTTTATTTTGTAACCATTTTTTCATTTCTGAATTTCTTTTTAATTCCATATCATTAAATAGTGGTGCTGCATAATAAATTTTCATCATTAATCATTCCTTTTCTTTATTTCTAATTTATCCAAATATTTTATATTTTACTTCATTATCAAATGTATCTATATTTTCTTTCTTCTTTATAAATCCTACAACTTTATATGTTATAGGTGTAAAGACTACTTCTATTAATACTTTTAAAATATACATATCAAACATTAAAAATAGCATTGTTTTTATATCCAATGTTCCAAAAAATACTATTGGCACAAATATTATTGTATCTAATCCTTCTCCTATTAAGGTTGATACTATTGTTCTTAATGCTAAATATTTTCCATTTGTTTTTACTTTTATTTTGGATAATGCAATTGCATTTGAAAAATTTCCTACTAAAAATGATATAAAAGATGCTAATAAAACTCGTGGTGTATTTCCTAAGATGTTTTCTAAATCACTTTGAAATTCAAATGCCTCGCTTGATGGTAATGCTATTGTAATTTGAAAAACTATGATCATTAATAAATTACAAAAAAATGAAATCCATATAACAAATCTTGATTTATTATATCCATAAACTTCTGTAAACACATCATTTAAAATATATGTAATTGGAAAAAGTATATCTCCTGCTGTAAATACTAGTCCTACTATATTAATTGTTTTTATTGTTATTATATTTGACATTAATAAACATGTAATATTTAAGGCACACAATATCATAAATATTTTTGAATAATTTTCTTTCTTCATTTTTTAATTCCTTCCAAGTCAATATTGTAGTTATTTTTTTCTACTATTTCTTTATCTATTATTTTAGCATATTTTTCATTAAAACCTCTATTAATAAAAAATTGTTTATTATAATTTGCATCTAGTAAATCAAACATTACAAATGGTACTTTTAGATTAAAATATAAGGCTATTGCTAATCTATGTGCACCATCTATTATTTCACCATTTTTTGTTATTGGAATAATCGTTTTATCTATTCCATCTTTTTGTATATTTTTAATTAATTTATTAAAATTATTTATAAAATCTTCTGGTTTTTCCTTTCTCCCATCAGGCTCTGCAAAATTGTTAAAACTCTTTATATGTTCTAAATATATTTCTTTAGCTAACTTATAGTTGGTTTTAGTTATATATGATTGCACATAATAATATTTAACAAATACATCATATCTATATCTACTAATCATATTTATTGCTTTGCTCTCAAAAACTCTTATTTTATTTCTTTTTTTCAATAGTGAAAGTATATATTCATTATTTAAGTATTTTTCTAATTCATTATATGAAATTGTTTTTATATATTTACTATTTTTTATAGGTATATTCTTACTTTTTTTGTTTGTGTCTCTCAAACTTTCAAATTTTATTTTTCCCATTTCTGGTATTTCTATTTCTATGCTATTTTTCATTTTTATTTATTCTCTTTTATCAATTTTCATTTTACTTTTTTCTATTAAATTTACAAATATTTTTTTATTTCTAACAATAAATACCTATTAATTATATAATAGGTATTTATTGCTTCTGTTATTATAGCTCGTCTGTTTTAAATAATAAATATCCCTCGTATAAATAACTATTGTCTATACCTTTCATATATACTTCTCTGTCATTTATTTTATCAGTCAAGCCTTGTTTTAATACTTCTTTTATTTCTAAATCTTTTATTGGACTACGTTCCATTGCAAGTAAATAATCTGTTTTATCCACTTTACTCCAATCAATGACAACATTTAACTCTTTTTTCAAAATTAAATCAAGCCAAATCCTTGTGCTTCTACCATTTCCTTCTCTAAATGGATGTGCAATATTCATTTCTACATATTTTTCTATTATTTCTTCATATGTTGATTGTGGCATTTTTTCAATATTTTTAATTGCTTCTTCAAGGTAAGTAAGAGGTGTAAATCTAAAATTTCCTTTTGCTATATTTACTTTTCTTAATTGTCCTGCAAATTCATATATTTCTTCAAATAAATATTTATGAATCATTTTTAAAGTTTCAAATGTTCCAGGTTCTAATGTATCTAAATATCCTGTTTCAAACATTTTCTTTGCACGTGCTTTACTGATTTTTTCTTCTGCTCTTGCTAATTCTGCTTGATCAGTAATATTTAATTTATTTTCTAAAATCATTTTTACCTCCTACGGTAATACATTTTTTGCTTTAATTTCTGCAAATTAAAATATTTTTAGTTCAATGGTTTCATTGTTGGGAATAATAATACATCTCTAATTGATGCTGCATCTGTTAGAAGCATTACCATTCTATCTATTCCAATACCTAATCCTCCTGTTGGAGGCATTCCAATTTCAAGAGCTTGTATAAAGTCTTCATCCATCATTCCTGCTTCATCATCTCCTGCTTCTCTTGCTTCAACTTGTTTTTTAAATCTTTCATATTGGTCAATTGGATCATTTAATTCAGAGAATGCATTTCCATATTCTCTACCACCAATAAAAGCTTCAAATCTTTCTGTTAAACGCGAATCTTCTTTTTTCTTTTTGGCTAATGGTGATATTTCAATTGGGTAATCATATATAAATGTAGGTTGTATTAAAGTTTTTTCTACATACTCATCAAAGAATAAACTAATTACATCTCCTCTTGTTTCTTTTGTCACATCTGGAATTTCTATTCCTCTTTCTTTAGCTAATGCTAATGCTTCTTCATCTGTGTTTATTTCATTAAAGTCTATTCCTGTTACTTCTTTTATAGAGTCTATCATTGATATTCTTTTCCACCCTGGTGCTAAATCTATGTCTTGTCCTTGATAATTTACTTTTGTTGTTCCTAATACTTTCATTGAAACTTTTGAAAATAATTCTTCAACAATATTCATCATATCATGATAATCACTATATGCTTCATATAATTCTATAGATGTAAATTCAGGGTTATGTCTTATATCCATTCCTTCATTTCTAAATATTCTTCCTATTTCATATACTTTATCATACCCACCAACTATTAGTCTTTTTAAGTTCAACTCTGTTGCAATTCTTAAATACATATCAAGATCTAAAGCATTGTGGTGTGTTATAAATGGTTTTGCTGTTGCTCCACCTGAAATAGTGTTAAGCATTGGTGTTTCTACTTCTAAATATCCCTTTTTGTCTAAAATGCTTCTTATTTCTGTAATTATTTTACTTCTCATTTCAAAAGTTTTCTTTACTTCTGGATTCATTATTAAATCTACATATCTTTGACGATAACGTAAATCTGGATCTTTTAATCCATGAAATTTTTCTGGTAATGGTCTTAATGATTTTGAAAGTAATGTAACTTCTTTAGCATGTATAGAAATTTCTTCTGTTCTTGTTTTAAATACAAAACCTGTAATTCCTATTATATCTCCTATATCCCATGTTTTAAATGCTTTATAACTTTCTTCTCCTAAGTCATTTATACTTACATAACTTTGGATTTTTTCATCATTATCTTGAATTGTGCAAAATGATGCTTTTCCCATTATTCTTTTCGCTATAATTCTTCCTGCTACTGTTACATCTTTTTGTTCAAATTTATCATAGTTTGATTTTATTTCTCCAGCTGTATTTGTTCTATCAAATTTTGTTATTTTATATGGATCTTTTCCTTCTTCTTGTAACTCTTTTAATTTATCTCTTCTTATTTGCATTAAATGATTAATATCTAATTCTTCTATTTCGTTTTGATTATTGTTTTGTGACATTTATATCTCTCCTTCTTATTTATAACTACTATATTATATAGCAAATCCGCTTATTTGTAAAGGTTATTGATCTTATTTATAATAATTTTAGAAGTATATAATATACTGTTTTTATTATTTTACTATAAATTCATTTGTTGCATTTCCACTTAAGAGCTCAGAGCTTAGAGTAACTACGGGGAACAACTCGCGAGAACCGTAGTTAGCGTTGCCGTTAGAGCCGCACATACCGTAAGCGTCCACGCCACCAGAATGCACAATGCGCACACGGAAGTTGCAGTAACCGAGAGTAAGTATTGACGCAGCGCGAAGCCAACCAGTAATATGTGGATGTTCCTTTTGGTATTAATAAATTATAATAGTTTTTTCCATTATTAGCTGTTTTAAATGCTGTTTGCATAAAACTATTATCTTTATACCAATATGTTTGATATGATTGAATACTTATACTTGCTTCTAATTTTCCATCTGTTGCACTTTCATCTGTTCTTCTTATTAGGCTTGTTTGTTCACTCATCCCTAGCCCATTATTATTAGTTGTTCCATTTATTACACTTAGGTTTTCTTTTGCATATATTGTTGGATATTTTTTATAAGTTTTATATGGAGTTGAGGTCTGAGTGTTATATGTTGCATTTCCATTATTATATTTATATGCTCCATTTGTTCCGTTCTTTGCATCATCTGTCATATAATTTTCTATATCTTCTATGTTTATACTTCTTGCTTCTATTCCTTTACTTGCATTTCCATATAAATTACTACATGCATCATTTAATAATTTTACTGCATTATTATATCCTTGTGCTCCTTGTAAATATACTGTTCCACTTGTTGGTGCTTCTGGTACTAATGTTACTTTTCCACTTTTTATATCTAGTACTTTCCATTTACTTATTTTATAGTTATTATTACTACTATCTAGTGTTACATCATCTGTTCCTACTGTCTTATTTGTTGAACAATATTCTGCTTCCCATTTATATGTTCCACTTGGTGTATATGTTACTGTATCCCCTATTTCAAGACCCACTTTTATTCTTTGTTCTTCTGATATCACATTATTATTTTGGATATATATCTTATATTTTCCATTTTCATTAACCACAAAATTATAATCTTCTGATGTTGACCAATAATCTTGTCCTTCTTTTTGGTATTTTATCTGCCATTTATCTATATTTCCATTATAGCTAATATTTGAAATTGTTATTTTGTATTTTCCGCCTTCTATACATTCATAATTAACATCAAAAGTTGGTTTTCCTGTGTTTTCACTATATTCCACATTATATAAGCCATCTGGCAATTGTTCTAGTGTATAATATGTTTTTCCATTATATTCAAAACCATCATAACTTATAACACTTCTTTTGGCTACATTTACAAAGTATTCCTCTTCTTCTAATCCTTCAATGTTTAATGCTTTGATGGTTTCTTTATCATAATATTTATACCCTGTACTATCTGTTATTCCTGATGTACTTGTATTAAAAACTTTATTTTTTTGACTTAATGTTGATATTTCTTTTCCTATATTTGCTATTTCTGTTCCTGTATATTTTTTTCCATTTACTTCAATACTTTGATTTTCAGAATACTTTTCATATAATTCGTTTACTTGTGTTTGCATCATTTTTAATTGTGTTGTAAATTTCGTAAATTTTGATTGTTTTACTATGTTTACTCCACTATATGTTGCAATTGAAGTCAATATTAATAATATTACAATAGTTGTTACCAAACTTATTAATGTTATTCCTTTATCATCTATCCTTTTCATTTGTTTCCTCCGCTTCCCTTATTGTCCATATTATATCAGTATATAAAATAAAAAGCAATTGTAAAAATTAAATTTTACGACTGCTTTTTACTTACCTTTAAATTTTAATGTCTCTATTATGTTTTAACCATTTATATAATGTTACTGATATAATTATCATTACAAAAAGTGCAGATATTATAATTGTAGAAATTCCTGCTTTTGGAAGTCTGCTTGGTAAACCGCTGTTACTCTTATTAGCATTTTCATTATTTTCACTTTGATTTTCATTATTTTGTTCAGTATTATTTTTTGATATTTCTACTATATTAAATGTTTTAGTTGCCTTATTCGTATAGTTGCCTGTGCCTTCTATTTCTATAGTTGCTGTTCCCACATTTGTATTATTTATATATTTCAAACTATAATCTTTTCCTTCTTGTAGAACAATTCCATCACTTTCAATTGTTACTTGTGGTACAATTTCTTTTCCTGTATATGTTTGATTTGGTAAATCCAATATCATTGTATAATTTATGTCTTTTTTTACTATTTCAAAAGTTTTATTTACTTGTCCTTTATATTTTCCTATACCTTTTATTGTCGCTGTTGCTGTTCCTACATTTAGGTTATCTATATATTTAATCGTATAGTCTTTATTTTTTTCTAATATGTTTTCACCATCTTTTATTCTTAATTCCGGTGTTATTAATTTTCCTGTATATATTTTATTTTCTATATTATCTATTGGTAATGTAGCTATATCTTTTGCTGTATCTTCTGTTTCTTGCACTATGTTAAATTCTTTTTTAATACTTCCTGTATAATTTCCTTTTCCAGCTAATTTTATTGTTGCATTTCCTTTTTCTACATTATTTTCATATGCCACTGTATAATCTTTATTTTCTACTAACTTAGTAGATCCATCCATCACAGATACATTTGGTTCTATTGCGGTTCCAGTATACACTTGATCTGTTATATCTTGTACAGTAACATTTTTTATATCTTTAGCCACAATTTTGAAATTTTTAGTCACTGAAGAAGTATAATTTCCCACTCCTCTTATTATGATTTTTGCTTCTCCAACGTCGATATTATTTTCATATGACAATTCGTAGTCTACATTTTTCTTTAATTCAGCATCTCCATCTTTTATGGTTACATCAGGTGTTACTTTTATCCCTAAATATATTTGATCTTGAATATCTGAAATATTTAAATTAGAAATGTCTTTTTCTTCTTTATTTTTTATATTAAATGTCTTTATAACTTTTCCACTATAATTTCCTATTCCTATAATTGTAACTTTGGCTTCTCCAATTTCAACATTTTGGCTATATGATACTGTATAATCTTTATCTTGTGTTAATGTTGTATTTCCGTCTTTTACAACAACTTCTGGTCTAAGCTCTTGTCCTGTATAATTTTGTGTTTTCAATTCATTTATTGTAAGTTTTGCAATATCTTTTTTATCTTGTTCTACTGTTGATAAAGCATCTATAATTTTTGTACAAATTACTTCATGTCCTAATGTATTTGGGTGTGGATCAACATTTAAATTAGACATTGAAACATTTACATTTGTTAATCTTGGATTAGTTGTATTAAATGCCTCATATATTTTTGCTATTTTGTATTCTTGTTCAGAGTTACTTTGTTCTATTAAAATTTTATTTAATTTTTGTATATTTTCATCAACAAATCCTCCTAAATCGTAACTTCCTAATGCAATTTCATAATATGGATTATAAAACTCTGTTGCCACAATCTGAACATTCGGATTTATACTTTTTATATATTGAACTGACTTTTTCCAATTTGTATTATAACTTTCAACTGCTTTATCTATTTCAACTTTCATTTCTTCTGATGTAAATTTATCATATATTGTTGATAATAATTCCATTTTCTTTAGTATTCCTGCTGATAAAAATAAATTTTGTACTTTTGTAACAAAATTAGCATCATCTTCTGGAATTCCTGTAACCTCTGAGACTGTTTTCGTAACAAGTCCTAATAATTCGTTAGACCCTATTGATATTGTTATTAAATCTGCTTTTTTTATTGTGTTTGTATAATTTTCTTCTTGAATTTTATTATAAAATTCCGCACAAGTCATGCCCGATATGGCTAAGTTTCTAAAATTATTATCCCCTATATTATATTTTTTTCTTAATCTTTGGGAATAACTTTCTTCATCTCTATTTGTTAGACCATATCCATATGCAATACTATCTCCTAAAGCTAAATAATTAGTATAATTAGTTTTTGCCATTGAAACTAAAGGGCATACATATGCTAACACCATTACAGAAATCATTAGCACAATTATAATTTTATATATTGTCTTTTTCATTTTACTCTTATCCTCCAACAACATTATATAAAACTATCTTTTATGGTGCAATATTTTTTATTTTACATTTTTGTTACATTTTAGTTACGCTAGCATATTTATAGTATAACAATCATATATACTAATATTTTTGTTCGTATTTTCATTACATGGCTGGGGTACTGTGATTCGAACACAGGAATGATGGAGTCAGAGTCCACTGCCTTACCACTTGGCGATACCCCAATATTCATGTACGTATAATATCATATATTTCTATAAAATACCATACTTACAATCAAAATAGATACAAAAATTAAAACAAATGAAAGTCCCACTTTTATTTATTATGTTTTTTCATTTGTTTTAATTGGATTTTAAATCTCTTTTAAAATTTTTTCGTATGTTTTATAATCTGGTTCATATTCAGCTATTAATTTATAAAACCCTTTTGAATGTGTTTTGAATTTTAAATGGCAATATTGGTGTAGTACTACATAATCAATCAAATCTCTTGTATATTTAACTACATCAGGGTCTATCATTATTTTACTATTTTCACATTTTCCCATTACTCTCATTTTTACAATTTCATATTCTTCTGGTGCAAATCCTAACATTACTCTAGTCTTTTCCATTGCTCTTTCTATTTCTGTATTTGCAACTTGTTCGTATAATTTTTCAATTGCTAGATCTAACACTTCACTGTTTGCCATTTTTTTATATTTGTTTGGTAATGATATATTAATTACTTTTTCTGCTACATCTACTTGAATAAATTTAACATTTTTATATGTCATTTTTACTTTATAATCTATTCCTAATATTGGTACTGGATGTCTTTCAAGTCCACTATTTACTTGTGTTTTTAGTTTTAGAATTGTTTTTGTTGTATTCATAATATATCACTCCTAATCAAAATATTGTTTTACGAATTGCTGTTCGCTTTTGTTAAATACATTTTACCTTTGATTTTATATTTTGTCAATACCTTTTTCGAAAAAATATAAAATTTTTGTTCGCTAAAATTATTGACTTGTTATGTATAATTATTTATAATAAAAAATTCCATATATATTATTTTATAAAATGTCGCGTAAGTATTCAAACAAGCTGTGCGATTGTGATTGGAGCAGTCGACATGTTAGCACTTGCAAAAAAAGACTTTACTTATACTATGTATAAAATAAAGTCTTTTACTTATTAAATATTTTTAATTATTCAGCTTTTGTTTCTTCTGTTTTTGTTTCAACAGTTGCTTCAGCTGGTGTTTCTGCTTTAGCTTCTTCAGCTACTGGTGCAGTTTCTACTGCTGGTTCTTCTACTAAATCTTCTTTAATTGTAATTTCTCTGTTTTCAATTCTAGCTCCAACTTGTTCTTTAGTTTTAGCAGCTTTACCAACTCTATCTCTTAAGTAAAATAATCTAGCACGTCTAGCTTTACCAACTCTTACTAATTCTACTTTTTCTACTAATGGTGAATGTACTAAAAATGTTTTTTCAACACCTACACCATAAGATATTTTTCTAACTGTGAAAGATTTGTTTACTCCTCCACCTTGTACTTTAATTATAATTCCTTCAAATACTTGGATTCTTTCTTTGTTTCCTTCTTTGATTCTTACATGTACTCTTACTGTATTACCAACTTTTAATTCTGGTATTTTATTTTTTAATTGTTCGTGTTCAATAGATTTTATGATATCCATTTAAACTTCCTCCTTTTCTTTATATTGATTATAGCGGTACTTTTTCAAGTACGTCTAACCTATTAATTTCCTAATTATCTATAATTAGTATTTGATTTTGTAATAAATCAGGTCTTTTCTTTTTAGTTATTTCTAAAGATTTTTCTTTTCTCCATTTATCAATTTCTTGGTGATTTCCTGAAAGTAATATTTCTGGCACTTTTTCGCCTTCAAATATCTCTGGTCTTGTATATTGTGGATATTCTAGAAGTCCATCTGAAAAACTTTCTTCTTTTATAGAATCAGCTTTTAAAACTCCTTCTACATATCTGCTTACACTATCAATTAGTACCATTGCTGGAATTTCTCCACCTGTTAGTACATAATCCCCTATTGATATTTCTTCATCTACGATTTTATCAAGCACTCTTTGATCTATTCCTTCATAATGACCACAAAGTATAATAAGATGATCCTCTTTAGCCAATTGTTCAACTTTTATCTGATTTAAAGTTTTTCCTTGTGGTGACATATATATTACTTTTGCATTATCAGTTTTTACTGAGTTATATGCACTATATACGACATCTGGCATCATTACCATACCAGCTCCACCACCATATGGAGTATCATCTACTTTTTTATGTTTATTAGTAGAAAAATCTCTAATATTAACTAGATTAATATTTATTTGTTCTTTTTCTACTGCTCTTCCAATTATGCTTTCATTTAAACAATTAAACATTTCTGGAAAAAGTGTTAAAACATCAAATTTCATTTTTTACTCCTTCTTATTTTTAAACTAGCCCAGGTATTAAGTGAACTATAACTTTTTTATTATCCATATCAATGTTTTTTATAACATCTTCTATGGCTGGTAAAAGAACTTGTTTTCCTAATTCATTTTTTACAACATATATATCGTTACTACCAGTATTATAAATATCCTCTAATTTTCCTAGGTATTCGTTATCATCTGTAAATACATCTAACCCTATCATATCTACTATGTAATATCTACCTGCTTCTAGAGGTTCTTCTGTTTCTCTATCTACTATTAAATAGCTATTTCGTAGTAAATCTGCTTGTTCTGGATTTTCTATACCTTCAAATTTTACTAATACCATATTTTTGTGATATTTTACTTCTTGAATTTTATATTCAGTTTGTCCTGATTTGTTTTTGATATATATTTTTTCTAAATTGCTAAATCTTTCTATATTATCTGTAAATGGTTTTACTTTAACCATTCCTTTAATACCAAAAGTGTTTACAATTTGTCCAATTTCAAGATATTTTGTCATATTAATATACTCCAATTATCCTATAAATTCAATTTGCACTTTTTTGTGCTCTCTTGTAGCTACAGATTTCATTATAGTACGAATTGATTTTGCAAGTTTTCCTTGTCTACCAATTACTCTTCCCATGTCTTCTTTAGCTACTTTAACTTCAAATGTTGTAGAATTTTCGTTGTCTACTCTTTTTATTTCAACAGCTTCTTTATTTTCTACTAAATTTAAAATCATTGTTTCTAAAAACTTTTCCATGACTTTCTTCCTTTCAATTATGCTTTTTCAATTAAAGCCTTAACTGTAGGAGTAGGTTTAGCACCATTTTTGATCCATTGTTCAACTTTTGCTTTATCTAAGTTTATTGTTCCTGGTTCTGTCATTGGATCATATGTTCCTATTTTTTCGATTATTTTACCATCTCTTGGACTTCTAGAGTCTGCTACAACAATATGATAAAATGGAGCTTTTTTCTTTCCTTGTCTTTGTAATCTAATTTTTACCATTTAAATTCACCTCCGAAAATATTTTATATATATAATTTTTTTGCTATATGTTTATATAACAAACAAAGTTAATAACTAATTAAAATTTAAAGTTTTTTAATGTGTTTTCATCTATGCCTTTCATCATTTTCTTAAGTCCACCCTTGTTGCTTTTCATTTGTTTCATCATTTTTTGTGTCATTTCAAATGATTTTATAAATTTGTTTATTTCTTGTACTGATGTTCCACTTCCTCGTGCTATACGTTGTCTTCTGCTTCCATTTAAAATTCTTACATCTCTTTTTTCTGCAGTTGTCATTGAACATATTATTGCTTCGATTTTTACAAATTCTTTATCATCTATTTTGACATCTTTTAATTGATTCATTCCTGGAATCATTTTTAATAAAGATGAAAATGAACCCATTTTTTTGATTTGTCTTATTTGCGCTAAGTAATCGTCTAAGTCAAATTCTTTTTTTCTTAATTGTTTTTCTAGTTTTTCAGCCTCTTCTGCATCAAATGCTTCTTCTGCTTTTTCTATTACAGATAAAATGTCACCCATTCCTAATATTCTGCTTGCCATTCTATCTGGATGAAAAACTTCTATATCACTTAACTTTTCACCTGTTGCTGCAAATTTTATTGGTTTTCCTGTTATTTTCTTTACTGATAAAGCACTACCACCACGTGTATCACCATCTAATTTTGTTAATACTACTCCGTCTATTCCTAAAGCTTCATTAAATTTTTCTGCTACATTTACTGCGTCTTGACCTGTCATAGCATCTACTACAAGTAATATTTCATGTGGCTTCACACCCGCTTTTACATTTTTTAATTCATCCATTAAGGCTTCATCTATATGTAAACGTCCTGCTGTATCTAATATAACTACATCATTCATTTTTGACATTGCAACTGACATAGCTTGTTTTGCAATATGTACTACATCTTTAGAATTTTCATTACTATATACTGGTATATTTAGTTGTTTACCAACTACTTGTAATTGTTGTATAGCTGCTGGTCTATAAATGTCACAAGCAACTAATAGTGGTTTTTTCCCTTGTTTTCTAAATAGATTTGCAAGTTTTCCTGCTGTTGTTGTTTTACCAGAACCTTGTAATCCAACTAACATTATTACTGTTGGTGGATTTGGACTAAAGTTTACTCTACTTTCTGTTCCCCCAAGTAGTTCTACTAATTCATCTTTTACTATTTTAATTACTTGTTGTCCTGGTGTTAATGATTTTAATACATCTTGACCAAGGGCTTTTTCTCTAATTGTCTCTGTAAATTCTTTTACTATTTTGTAGTTTACATCTGCTTCTAAAAGTGCAAGTTTAACCTCTCTTAACATTTCTTTTAAATCTGATTCTGTTATTCTTGCTTTTCCTCTAATTTTTCTTGTTATTTCTTGTAATCTAGAAGATAATCCTTCAAAAGCCATAATTTTTCTCCTTTACACTAAACAATTTAATTCTTTTTTTACATTTTCTAAAATACTTGCTACTTCATTATCTGTATAATCTTTTTGTATTTTTGTTAGTTCTACTAAAATTTCTTCTATTTTCTTTTCTTGATTTAACATCCTTTTCATAAATAATAGCTTTTCTTCGTATTCGAAAAGTTTCTTTTCCCCCTTTTTAAGCATATCTCTAACAGCTTGTCTCGTAATGCCATGATTTTCTGCAATTTCTGATAGAGATAAATCGTTGTTGTAGTAATCATCTATGAATTCTAATTGTTTTTCACTCAATAATTTTCCATATAGTTGGCATAATATACTGATCTTAACATTTTTCTCCATGTGATTACCTCTTTTCTTTTTTGTAATGCTAATATACTTTACACCTTTTTCATCTATTTGTCAAGTCTTTTGAGCTTTTTTATTAAAACAAATTTACAATATTGATATATATTTGGCATTGTATTATCTCATTTATCCATTTTTAGCCTCTATAATTAAGTTTATTCCATCTTTTATTCCTTGTTTATAATATTCTTTATTTAGTTTTGACATATATTTGCTTTGTATCTCTTCATATTCACAATAATACTTAAAAGATTGATTATTGCTTTCTTTTAGTACTTTTTCTAATTTTCTTCCAACAAAATTTTCCTCTTCTTTTATTTTCTTAATTTCTTTACTTTCTGATAATTTTTTGTAAATTTGGTTTAACCTTTCTATTACCAATTCATCGATTTCTTCATTTTTTAACATAAAAAACTCCTTCCTTACCACTTGTTACAGGTTCACCCTGTAAGAAATGAATAAATTTTATTATACAATGCATAATATATATCAATATAGGAGTTTATTATGAAGGTAAAAACATTAAATGGAAATCTTAATATTATTGGTAAAAATTTAAGAAAATATCGTAGATTAAAAGAATTGTCTCAACCAGCTATATGTAGAGAACTTGATTTATTAGGTGTTACAATGTATATTTCAGATATATATGAAATAGAACATGGTAAGAAAACAGTTAAAGATTTTGAAGTTATTGCTTTTTGTAAAGTTCTTGACATATCTTTAGAACAATTATATGAAAATTATGAAGATTTTTTTGAATAATTAAAAATATAGCATTTTTAATTATTTTTTGCTTTTATCGACATAATAATCTTGCCACTATTATATGCTTTTAATGTAAAATAATCTAAAATAACGTTTAAAGGAGTTCATCATGTTAAATAATAAATATAATATTATATCTGAAAATTTAAAAAAATTTCGTAAAGAAAAAAAATTTTCTCAACGTGAACTTTGCGAAAAACTAGATTTACTTGGAGTAAACTTATATAAAGCTGATATATACTCTATTGAACATAACAAACGAGCTGTTAAAGACTTTGAACTTTTAGCATTTTCTATTGTTTTTAATAAACCTATTACTGATTTTTTTAATGGTTTTAAAGATTTTGATTAATAGCACCTATTTATCTGCAAGTGCTATTATTTTTATTGTTTCTATCATACCTATTTTGTATGCTGCTTTTAAATCCAAATTACACTTTTCATAAATTGCATTTTCTAAATCTTCCAATTTTTCTGTTACTCCTATTTCTTTCTTCATTTTTCTTATTTCTTTTTCTAACATTATATATGTTGGTGTATTGCAGTACATTTGACTATATTTTTCAATCTTCTCATCTAATGTTTTATCTATTTGCTCAAGTTCAAATAAATTATCCTTTTCTGCTATATACTCAATTTCTTTTTTTAATCTTTTTTGCACCACTTCTATTTTGTCTTTAATTTCTTTTACTTTCTTCTTTTTTTCTATATCTTGCAGTATTTCTATAAATTGCTCTAATAAACATATTTCTATATCTTTTATAATCTCATTTTCCATTTTATACCTCCTAAATTATTATATCATTTTGCAAAAATATTGACAATGTTTTCTTGCCTTTTTGTTTACAATATAATATAATTACAACTATAATATAAGAAAAAAATATTTGATTTATTCAAATTTAGAGGTGATTATTGTGAGCAAATTAGCAAACTTATACAAAATACTAAAAAATAAAGATTCTTCTACTTTATATTTATTAAAAAGTGGCATCTTTTATATTGCTTTAGATGAAGATGCTCTTACTTTGTCTGATTTATTTAATTTTAAATTAACAGACCTTAATAAAAATATTATTAAATGTGGTTTTCCTGCTAGTCGAATATCGTATTATAGTAATTTGCTATCATTAAAAAATATTAATTTTCAAATTATAGAGTCTATTGATGAAAATGATTTATATTGTAATCAAGATGTAAATTATTCTACTCCAACTGAAGTTCCCACTTTAAAAAATCTTTCTATTGTAAAAGAAATTCTTAATATTAATTTTGATGAAATTACTTTTAAAGATGCTTTTTTTATTTTACAAAATTTGCAAAATGATTTAAAGAATTTAGTTTAGAAAGGATTTTAAAATTTATGAAACGAAAGGGAAATTTGTATCCAGCAATATATGATTTTGATAATATTGTAAGTGCTTATAAAGAAGTTTGTAGAAATACTAAAAATAAAAGAAAAGTGGAATTTTTTAAAGAATACAAATGTATTTATATATATAGAATTTACAACATTTTAAAAAACGAAAAGTATGTTGTTGGACCTTATAATATATTTACAATTTACGAACCTAAAGAACGTAGAATTGTGAGTCAAGGAATGGTTGATAAAGTAATTAATCATTTAATTGCTCGTCAAATTTTATATCCTGCAATCTTACCAGTACTTTTAGATTTTAATGTTGCAAGTAGAAAAGATATGGGCATGAGAAAAGGATTAGAATTATATCAAAAATATCGCCATTATTTTTCAAACAAACATAAACACTATTATATTTTAAAATGTGATATAAGTAAATTTTTTGCCAGTATTGATCATGAAATTCTAAAGATAAAACTCCAAAAAAGAATAAAAGATAAAAAAGCACTACAAATAGTTTATAATGTTATTGATAGTGACTCTGAGGGTCTAAGTATTGGTAATATGACAAGCCAAGTTTTAGCAATTTTCTATTTAAATGATATGGATCATTTTATAAAAGAACATCTACATATTAAAGGTGTAATAAGATATCAAGATGATTTTCTTCTTTTTCACGAATCAAAAGATTATTTGAAATATTGCCTGGAAGAATTAAAAAAATTTTTAGCAAAAGAAAAATTAACATTAAACTCCAAAACTAGAATTTATAAAGATACTGACAATTTTATTTTCATTGGAAGAAACAAATATGGTAATTATGCAAAATATAGAACTGTAAAAAGAAGATTAAAAAAACGAGAATTTTTATATAAAAATGGTTTTATAAAACTAAATAGCTTAGTTTCCTCACGATTATGTTATAAAAATTTATGTGGAAATAAATTATATTTAAAATAAAAAAGAGTAGTATTTTGTACTACTCTTAAAAATAGTTATAAGACCTTCTCCCTTTCGAATATAAATATCTACCTACTAACAAAAAAATCTATCTATTTTTATTTTATAGTTAAAATTTCTTAACTACAGGACATGAGTTTGTTTCTACATTATCTCTTATGTAATTTATAATCACATAACCACAGTTTATAGAATCTACGGGGCGAAGACGATTGTTGTTGTTATTCGTGTTACTGTTCGAATTGAACATGTTATTACCGTTCATGTTGCTGTTTGCATTGCGCAACCCGAAGTTCGCATTGCTAGAGTTGCAATTAACATAGCGAGCGGCCACCCAAACCTAACATACGATAAAAAGAGTCCACATACCGACAACTATGCCCTAATTTATAGATTTTTTCCATCCAATTAAATATTTAATTATTTCATCCATTGACTCTCCAAATTTCAAATATCTTTTATTGTTTATAATTTGCTTATCATAACTCAAGTTTATTAAGAAATCTATCACCTTAATTTTAGCTATACATTTATCTATTAATTTATCTTTTTCCTTTTTATCCTCTACTGAGTTTGCTTCATATACAGCTTCTAGTAAGTCATAACTTATATTTCTTATTCTATTTTTTATTTCAATATCTTTTTTAGGAAAGTTTTCCAGATTCTTATCAATATTTACTAATAATTCTCTTATAAAATTTATTACCTTAAATTTATCTTTTTGCATCTATTATTTTTACTATTTCCTCTAATATATTTTTTAAATCTTCGTTTTTAGATTTTTTATTTAAATGTTCATAAATTTTTTCAATTTTAATTTGATTATTAACATACACTTTTGATTTTTCATAAATCTTTTTGTACCTATTCAAATTTTTAAAATCTTCTTTTTCATTAATGTTATAGTCATCTCTACTGTCAATAAGTATATAATTAATTTTATTATTTTCAAGTATTGCCCTTACCTTATTTATAGATTTTACTGGAAATCCACAATTAGCAATTTTTTCTTCTTCTTTTATTTTATATCCTAAAAGTTTAGCTAATATATATGCATCTTTCCCATATACCTTGTAAAATCCACCTAGCTTTATCAAAGCAACATCTTCTGGGTGAATACTTTTTATTTCTTTTGCTATTGTAATACAAGACATTATTTTTTCCTTTGTTTTGACCACCAAGAGACCAAAGGCCTCTTTAGGTGGTTTTTATTTTACCAATCTATTGTATGTTTATTACTTGCACTATTTGTTCCTGT